>ERZ827101.99-NODE-99-length-132269-cov-13.616894_pt1 | contig 132269 bp, 143 predicted proteins | sample MGYA00519869_ERZ827101 | MGnify/ENA primary metagenome ERZ827101 (study PRJEB31778, sample SAMEA3449256) | human gut metagenome | biome: human gut; feature: human-associated habitat; material: faeces | place: United Kingdom | collected 2010/2012 ...
ATATCACTGAACCGATCTGCCAACGTATTGATTCTAACCTTGCTTCCATGAGTATGATGATCAAACATCATATTGCTCCGATTCTAAGAGAGTTTGTGCACATTTCTCTTTTGATCTTGACATCAGTTTAAATAATCTGATGATTTTTTTCAATTCATTCATACTTTTTTGTTTATCTGTTTCAAAATTAACTACTTTCGCGTTCCGTTTTATGCAATTTCGTTTCAGATGTAAAAAATCTGTCCTGTATTTTGTGCAAAATGTATAAAGCATAAAAACTTCTCCATATCTGATCTTTCAGAAAGGAAAAGTTTTCACTCTGTCTTTTTACTACTCTGTTATTTTTAATCACTCTCTTTTTCGGAAAATCTCCACAGAAGATTCTTGCCTGACTTTTCATATCTGCTGTTTAAAGCAATATTTTCTTCGTACCGTCTGCTAAATTCCATTCCATATAAAATATCAAGAAGATATTTCCCCGATGCAAAAAACGTGGAACTCCAAAATTCTTCCACTTTTTCAGAACCTGCCGCGTATAAAAACTCTGTTGCATATTGACCTACCACGCCTTTCCTGTTTCCGGAGATTACGATAATTTTCGTTCCTCCCCTGTGCAGCATTTTTTCAATCTCCGCCAGCTGCTCGTTTTTGCCCGTATGACTGATAATAATTGCCACATGTCCGTCTGCGGGCATGGCCGCATGCAGCCCTTGTATATTAATTTCCGAGTGAACACTCGACAATTTCCCGGCATGAAAAAACAAGGCGCATCCGTATTTCGCCAAATAAATATTCATATCATATACATAAAAATCAACACAAGACGCATCTGCGATCAACTTTCCGATCCGCACTAACTGAGTATAAGAGAGTTCTTTATTCGTCTCCTCCACCGCCTGTCTTTGTATCTTTTCCGCTTTCCGAACCATAGTAACCACATTTTCCCGCTCCGACATCGTAACTGCGGAAACGTCTTCCATTCCCCCGGTTCTCAACTCCCGGACAAACTGCATTTTAAATTCAGGAAAACCTTTTACCCCTATCTTTTGACAAAATCGAGTTACGGAAGCGGCGCTTGTAAAAGTCGCATGCCCTAATTCTCTTGAAGACATTTCTTCTATTTTTTCCGGATTTTCCAAAATATATCTGCATATATCCCGCTCTCGTTCCGTCATATTCATCTGTTCTTTTATAATTTGAATAATAGACATACAACACCTCTTTCTTGTTTTTTCCAGTATAACACGCACCATCTGTCTACTGCAATAAATGTAGATTTTAAACATGTATGATCTAAATTCCTTATCTTTTAAAGCATTTGACAAAGTATGAAAATGCCACTAAACTAATGATGATAATTGTAATAATATGAGGTATAAATGCTATGAAATATAAAAATATTGTTTTTGATTTCGGAAATGTAATAGGTAAATTTAACGGACGTGATCTTGTAAAACATTTTTCTTCCTGCGAAGAAGATCAGGAACTTCTCTTTACCGCAATTTTTTCAAGATGGGATGATATTGACAATGGTTCGGTAGACTATGAACAAAACATAGACAATATTGCAGCTTCACTCCCCGACCGGTTAGAATCTGCCGTACGGACACTTTTTCGCGAGTGGCCGCGTCACCTGACACCGATCAACGATACGCTGCGCTTTATAGATGAGTTAAAAGAGCGTAACATTCCGTTGTATCTATTATCAAATGCACCGACCTATTTTGCCGAATATGCCGTCAACTATGATTTTCTGAAGGAGTTCAGCGGAATTGTATTTTCCGCTCCTCTTAAAATGGCAAAACCCGATCCTGCAATCTACCGTTACTTGTTTGAAACGTTTTCCCTTGATCCGAAAGAATGTTTCTTTATCGACGATCTGGAAAAAAATATCAATGCCGCGCGTTCTCTTGGTATGGACGGAATTGTTTTCAACGGCAATATCGACGATGTGAAAAAAGCGATTGGTTTCTGATCTCAAGAAACCAGTCGCTTTTTAGCTGTACCTTCTTCTGTTCTGTTTTTTTGTTTCGTTTTCTTTTCGGATTTTACGTTTTTCAGATTTCAGACACTTTTCGTTTTTGCTTTTTTCTTCTTTTTCGAGCCCGGTCGAAACAGTTTTGTCATCACTGTAATGACAGCTCCTGCTGCGATAAAGAAATCCGCGAAATTATATGTGATCCCTTCCAAATGTTTATCTTCCAAGCGAAATCCCACATAATCTACAACGTGTCCGCGAACGAGCCGATCGAACATATTACTGATCGAGCCTGCCGCCATCAATGAAAGTCCTGCCTTTTTCCAAAACCTCTTCTTCTTTGTCACAACCGTAAAGGCATGCCATCCGAGCACAGCTCCCGACGCCGCTCCCGCCAAAATACGGGCAGTCTCAGGTTCATCTTCCAGAAGGCTCATACAGACTCCTTCGTTTTGAACGTGCCGTAAAACAACCTTGTCTGTAATCGCACGTTCTTCTCCTTTTGCAAGTTTATTCTCGGCATAGCATTTTGCCGCCTGATCTGCGGCAGCCAAAGCTACCGTAATCGGAAACCATCTAATCTTCATTGAGTTTCTCCACTGTCTTATCTGCCGCATCTTCTGCTTTCTCCGCTGATCTATGCGCCGCTTCTTCTGCTTTATCCGCTGATTTATGCGCTGTTTCCTCAGCTTTATCCGCCGCTTTATGAACTGCTTCCGTCGTTTTTTCCGCTGCTTTATGAACAGCCTGGGTCGTCTTATCTGCCGCTTTTTCAAGCACTTCTTCTGTCTTATACGCTGCTTTCTGCGCAGCTTCTCCTATCTTTTTTGCCGTTTCTTCTGCTTTATCAGCCATCGCTTCGGCAACATCCGCTGCTTTTTCCTTTACTTTCTCCGCATACTCCTCCGTCGCCTCTTCCATATCCCGGGCCTCCATCTTCTCTCCGCAGTACGGGCAGTATGCCATATCTTCCGAAACCATTCTGCCGCATTTAACACAAGCTGCAGAACCTTTCAAAACCGCGATCTTGCGTTCGTACTTTTCAATTTCCTTTTCCCGTTCTTTTATCGAATCACAAATCTGCGCAGTGCTATCGTCAAGTTCTTCGCCTGATTTATAACGCTCATACACCGCTTTGCCCAACTCCATCATATCAACGGCGTTTTCACGAGCAAGATCTCTGATCTGACTTTTAACTCTCTGGATCTCTATCATCTCTCCTGCTTTATTCGTCACCATTTCGGCAGTCTCTCCGAACCGTTTTCCGAAATTTTCAAAAAAATCTTTCATGTGTATCAATCTCCTTTCGTCTTTTATCCAAACGGACGTCCGAAGTACAAAAAACATCGGTCGTATCTGATATTTAAGTTATCATTATTATACCCTTTTCTGAAACAACTTCAACATTTCTCATTGGAATTTATACTTTTTTCACTTCTGATTCTTCGGAAGCGTTCTTTAGATCAAACACTCTTTTTTCATTTTTTCAAGAATGAGGTTCTGATTTTCCGCATATGATATAAAAATCAAATCGGAGAATTTATTTTATGCTTGACCGCGAAACATGCCGTGAACATATTTTATCCGAAGATTACCGCGACTTTATCGGAAACCATGTCCGAACTCCCTTTTTCAACAGTCTCATGAACGTGCATCGCTGTGAACAGGAAGCGGGATTTTCTTACAAATGCTTCTATCTTCCAAAGGAGATTTCCGACCCGATCACTCTGCCGAAATATTCATATGCTTCGATTCCGAACTGCTATTCGCCTCTTAATATGCAGACACTCAACGAAGCCGGAATCCTCCCTGTTCAAAACTACCCTACGCTTCAGCTTAAAGGACGCAATATTTTGATCGGATTTCTTGACAGCGGAATCGACTATACAAATCCGGTTTTTCAAAACTTAGATAATACAACCCGCATCCGCGCTATTTGGGATCAAACTGTGCAGACCGGAACAATGCCGGAACATTTTTCTTACGGAAGCGAATTTACGGAAGAACAGATCAACGAAGCTCTTAGATCGGATTCTCCGTTTGATCTTGTTCCATCCACTGATGAAACAGGGCACGGAACTTACGCCGCTGCCCTTGCATGCGGAAGCGCCGTTCCTGAAGAAGAATTTCTCGGTGCCGCACCTGAAGCCTCTATCGCCGTTGTGAAACTAAAACAGGCAAAGCAATATCTCCGAGACTATTATTTCATTCCTTCTGATGCCGAATGCTACCAGGAAACAGATCTTATGCTCGGAATCCGCTATTTAAACCTTCTTGCAGATTCCCTGAATCTTCCTCTTGTCATCTGTTTTACAGTCGGTTCTAATATGGGCGGACATATCGGGACGCTTCCGCTCCCGAATCTAATTGAAAATTATGGTTCGCTTGCCAATCATATCGCCGTCATCGGAACCGGAAATGAGGCGGATCAGCGTCATCACTATGCCAATACTTTAACGAACGGATCAAAAAACAAAACGGTAGAAATCCGCGTCGGAGAAAATGTTTCGGGATTTTCCATGGAATTATGGACAGATATTCCGAATACATCGTCCATATCCATTATATCCCCTTCCGGGGAAGACACCTCGCGAATCCCTTTTCATGCGGGATCAAGCGCAGAGCTTGATTTTCTCTTTGAGCGTACAAAGGTATCGGTCGATTACCGTATCCTCGTAGAAAAAACCACTTCCGAACTTGTATTTTTCCGTTTTAACAGCCCGGCGGCAGGCATTTGGAAAATCGTCATTGAACCGATCACCGTCACCGACGGTCAGTTTCACATGTGGCTTCCTGTCACGGAATTTATTGACGGAGAAGTGTATTTTCTTGAATCTGACCCCTATTATACTTTAACCAATCCCGCAAATACTCAAAGTCCCGTTGTCGTTTCCTATTATAACGGAACGACAAACGCCGTATCTCAAACATCAGGCAGAGGATATACACGATCCGGTCAGATCAAGCCGGACTTAACTGCTCCCGGGATTAATATACGCGGTCCTGTTTCCAACGGACGATTTGAAACACATTCCGGCTCCTGCGCAGCCTGTGCCGTCACTGCCGGCGCTGTGGCGTTGATGTTGGAATGGCTTCTCTATATTCAAAAAGCTCCGGGTATAGATTCCTTCCAAATCAGAAGTCTTCTCATACTCGGAGCTCTGCGTCCCGATACGATGGAGTATCCTAATCGTATATGGGGATACGGGCAGTTAAATCTTTACCATACATTTGAAGTGATGCGAAAATTATAACGATTTAAATTTAGCGATAGCGAACCTTTACATCGCCCTCCTCATTTATGACGGAGATCTTCTTTCCTGCATTTTTCTCTGATGCCGATATGCGGTAAGATACTTCTCCGTCTTCCTCTCTATACTGATCATGGGGAGTGTCTTTGGGCAGAGAAAGATCTCCGTATTCAATCTGCAGATCAACTTCATACTTTTCCAGTTCTTCGGGAAGAATAAGATCTACGTCTCCGCACTCGGCCTGGCAGGTCAAATTTTCCAGTTTTTGCGCATCCCAGCGAAGATCCCCGTATTCTAATGTCACATCTGCAAAAGAACAGGAAATTTCACTCGATAATACGTCTCCATCCAGCGCTTCCACTTTCATCTTTTCAAACAAAACCCGGTCTAATTCCACTTCTCCGCATTCCGACTGTACCGTAAACACCTTACCGGAAACATCGGAAATCGTGCTGTCGCCATACTCCGATTGTAATACAAACGTTTCCGCTTTCAGTCCATCTACAGATACATCTCCGTCATTTAAAATCAGTTCCATCGACGTTGTTTCCGACTGCTCTGTTTTTACATCTCCGCATTCTGACTGCACTGTAAACGTCTTACCGGAAACATTGGAAAGTGTACTGTCGCCATAATCCGATTGCAGCGTAAATGTTTCCGCTTTCAGTTTGTCTGCGAATGCATCTCCGTCGTTCAAAGTCAGTTTCATTGACGTTGTTTCCGACTGTTCTATTTTTACATTTCCGCTGTCCGCCTCGATCGACACTTTTTTTCCATTGACATTTGACCAGTTGACATTCCCATAATCATTGTATATATCTGCGGTTTCAAGAAGCGTTCCTTTCGGAATATAAACTGTAATGTAAGATTTTTCTCCTGATAGATTTTCTCCGAGGTTCAATCCGAACATACCTGTCATATATCCGTTGTGATCTTGCTGAGCAATAGAAAGTTTTCCATTTGTTAATTCACATTTAGGTTTACCGTAATTTCCGTCAAGTGTATATTCGACATAATATTTCTCATCTTTTGAAGCCATAACAACTACATCCGCTTCGCTTCCCACATAGAGACTCAGTTCTGAAAAAGGTTCGATCTCTTTCTTTTCCTGCCGATAAGGAGTTTTCTGCTCGTACGGTGAATGGATTCCGCCTTTTGTAAAAACAACTCCGGGCCAGCCGCCTAATGCGATTCCAACTCCCATAAAGACAACTCCTGTTCCGGCTGTCACTGCCGAAGCAATCAAAATCCGCTTAGTTATTTTTTTCATTTTTCTTTCCTCCCTTCATAATCTTTCCTAAAAGCTGAGCCACTTTATAAAGAAGCCATTTCAAGAAACAGAAAATTCCATATACAGACATAATTCCTACTGCGCCGCAGCAAAGACTGAATCCTAATGTCGCCAATCCATCCGGGAGACTTTGGATCAGCAGAGCCGCTCCTCCTATCACGCCGATCACCGCAGCTCCCGCCAGCGTAACCGCCGTAAGAAACAAGCCTGCAAACACACAGAAAACAGAAACAATCACGGCTGCGATCACACAGATCAAAGAAAGTGCGATCGGAAGTGCGATCGGCGCCGCGCAGATTCCGAGAATACCGATCCAGACTGCCTTAAAACTGTGTTTTACCGTTTTCGGCGGCTGCTCCATATTCTTTTCCGCCAGATTCATAATCAATTCTTTTGCCGCATCTTCCGGCGATCCAAGATCTTCGATCGCCTGCTGTTCATTCTCCTCTCCCGCCTCTGCAAAGTATTCCTCAAAGTAGTCTATCGCCTGATTGAAATCTTCTTTCGGTAGCCTTCTGAGACTGTATGACAATTTTTTCATATATTCACTTTTTGTCATGATAAATTCCCTCCCTTTACAATATCATCCACAACCGTCCGATAACGCTCCCATTCCTCTGTCAATTCTGCCAGATACTGTCTCCCGGCATCTGTGATCGTATAATACTTCCTGTTTCTTCCCTGAAACTGTCTATCATACGTTTCCACAAAATGATTTTCCTGAAGCCGCTTTAATATCGGGTACAACGCAGAATCTTTCATCGTAGCCGACGCTCTTTTAATGATCCTGCCGATCTGATAACCATACGCATCTTCTTCTGCAATCACAGAGAGGACAAGAAGATCGAGCATCGGTGCACTCAACGGTAATGTCATATTCTCACTCCTTTATATATGTTTTATTTATTTATATGTTTAATATATTTATATTATATAATATATAATATAAATGGTCAATATATATGTTTGAAAGTTTTTCTAAAGAAAATCAAAAGAAAAGCCGGAAGGCTCTGATCTATGACCAAATCTTCCGGTTTTACTCTCTCTTTTACGAATGATCCTCTTTCATCGCGATCGACTGCTGTCCCCGCAGTTTAATGACAGGACCTCCCGTACCTTCAATATACTCTCTTGTGATCGTCACTTCCCCGATGTTGTCATCTTTGGGGATTTCATACATAATATCCAACATAAACTCTTCGATGATCGCCCGAAGCGCTCTCGCCCCGGTATCTTTTTCCATTGCTTTTTCCGCAATCGTCTCAAGAGCGCCGTCATCAAACACCAGACTTACTTCATCAAGGGCAAGCAGCTTCTGATACTGTTTTAAGATCGCATTTCTCGGCTCTTTCAAGATCTTAACAAGCATATCTTTATCAAGACCTTTCAATGTAAATATGATCGGCATACGTCCGAGGAACTCCGGGATCATACCGAATTTTCTCAGATCTTCCACCGTCACTTTCGACAAAATGTCCTCGTCATGCTCATACTTATCTTTTAGTTCTGCATTAAATCCCATAGACGTTTTCTTTGTAAGACGCTCTTTTATAATATCTTCCAGATCCGGAAATGCGCCGGCACAAATAAACAAAATATTTTTCGTATTGACCGTTGTCAAAGGAACCATCGCGTTCTTGCTGTTCGCTCCGACAGGAACTTCCACTTCGCTTCCTTCCAAAAGTTTGAGCATTCCCTGCTGAACTGATTCCCCGCTTACATCTCTTTGATTCGACGTATGTTTTTTTGCGATCTTATCGATTTCATCGATAAAAATAATTCCCTGCTCCGCCCGTTCTACATCGTTGTCGGCAGCGGCAAGTAGTTTGGAAACAACGCTTTCTATATCATCTCCGATATATCCTGCTTCTGTCAGCGACGTAGCGTCTGTAATGGCGAGCGGCACGTCAAGAAGTTTTGCCAATGTTTTGACAAGATACGTCTTTCCGCTTCCCGTCGGTCCGATCATAAGCATATTCGACTTTTCAATCTCGATATCGTCCATTGTATCTGACGCAACCCGTTTATAATGATTATAAACGGCGACTGCCATCGCTTTCTTCGCTTTTTCCTGTCCGACTACATATTCGTCAAGTCTTGCTTTGATCTTATGAGGCGCCGGAATCTTCTTAATATCAAGTTGATGGAACTCTTTCGGCTTTTCTTTTTTCTTCTTGATCTTCTGCGCTTTAGGCTGCATATGATCCAAATCCGATAAATTAAGAAACTGTACCCCCGGCATGTTGACAAGCCGGCTCAGATCAACAGAGCCGTCTGTCATCGCATCAAAGCTTCTTTGCATACAATCCCGGCATACCGTAATATGATTCGGCATCTCGATCATCTTTCCCGCAACGCTTTCCGGTCTGTGACAGATGAGACAGATCTTCTCATATCCATCATCATCGTTGTCTTTTTCCGTTTCTTTTTCCTCTTCCTTCTTTACTGCCAAATGGTCTTTTTTCTCTTCTTTGTCCACCTCGTCTGCCCCTGTGGACTCTTTTTCTTCCTCATCTACTAAAATGAAATCCTGATCTGACATAATTCTCCTCGTCTTTCTCTGACTGTTTTCATCTATATGGACATTGTGTTTATCCACTTTCTTTTACAAGTATTTTTTTATTATAGTACACTTGACTTCATTGTACAAATGAAGTTTTTGTAAAAATCGAATCCGCTTTTTTCTATTCATTCATCATTTGAAGGAAATCTTCTTCCGAAATGATCGGAATACCAAGTTCCCGTGCTTTTTTGTTTTTTGCCGTTCCCGATCCGGTATCGTTGTTAATCAGATAATTTGTCTTTGACGTCACGCTCCCCGTCACTTTGCCGCCTCGTTTTTCAATCTCTTCTTTTGCCTGTGCCCGATTTACAAAATGCTCTACGCTGCCTGTAATGACAAAATTAACTCCCGCAAACTTCTGATCTTCTTCTGACGTTTCTTTCGTAAGTTCTACTTCTTTGAGGAGACGATCAAAAACATCTACATGCGCCGTATCTTTAAAATATTCGACAAATGTACCTGCTATCACTCCTCCCACACCCGATATCGCGCTTAATTCTTCTTCCGTCGCCCGGATGACCCGTTTTGGATCTTCTCCCAGCGCACGACAGATCATTTTTGCGTTTGAGATTCCGATGTTCGGAATCCCAAGACTGTAGATCAGCCTCGGAAGCGTTGTCTTTCTTGCATTTTCTATCCTTTTTCGCAGATTTTCATAAGATTTTTCTCCAAATCCTTCCATCGTCTTTATTTCCGCTTCATATCTGTCAAGATGGAAGATATCCGTAAAATCTTTGACATACCCGTTAATGATGAATTTTTCCAAAGTCGCCTCGGACAGTCCTTCGATATTCATAGCGTCTCTGCTTGCAAACAAACTGAATGACTTCACATGCTTTGCCTGACATTTCGGATTCATACAATACAGCGTTTTCGTATTATTTTCCATAGATATTTTTGTCGGCTTTTTACAGACAGGACATTCTTTCGGAATCTCGCTTACTCCGCTGCGCGTCAGATTTTCCGCAATCTGGGGGATGATCATATTTGCCTTATACACCGTAACCGTATCTCCGATCCCCAGTTCCAGTTCCTCCATAATACTGATATTATGAACGCTTGCACGGCTTACTGTTGTTCCTTCTAATTCTACAGGATCAAAGATCGCAACAGGATTGATCAGTCCTGTTCTGGACGGACTCCATTCAATCTCACGGATCGTCGTCTTTCGCACTTCATCCTCCCACTTAAACGCAAAGGAATCTCGCGGAAACTTTGCCGTTGTTCCAAGTGACTGCCCATAAGAAATATCATCATATATAAGAACAAGTCCGTCCGACGGCACTTCGTTTTCCCGAATATGCTCTGCAAACCACGCAACTTCATCACCGACGGTATCCCGGGTAACGAGATGATGCTCTACAACATCGAATCCTTGTTCCTGCAGCCATTTCAGTTGATATGCTCTTGAATTTTCAAAATCCACATTGTCAGCTTTCACAAGCGTGAACGCATAAAACCTTACATTTCTCTTCGCCGTCACTTCATTGTTTAACTGGCGGACCGATCCGCTGCACAAGTTACGGGGATTCTTGTATTTTGCATCGGCATCTCCGATTTCTTCATTGATCTTTTCAAAATCTTTATAAGAAATAACAGCTTCTCCCCGAAGCACAAGCTCCCCTTTAAACGGAATAGATAACGGAACATTACGAAATACTTTTGCGTTGTTCGTCACAACTTCTCCGATCTCCCCGTTTCCCCTTGTAACCGCTTTTTTCAAAACTCCGTTTTCATAAGTCAGAACAATCGTCAGACCATCCATCTTCCATGAGATCACCGCCTGTTGATCTCCCAAAAATTCCCTCAATCGTTCTACATCTTTCGTCTTATCAAGGGACAACATCGGCGTTTCATGACGCTCTTTCGGAAGCTCGCTCAAAACTTCATATCCCACATTGACCGTCGGGCTTGAGGCAAGCGTTGTTTCCAGTTCTTTTTCTAAGGACAACAGTTCGTCATAAAGACGGTCATACTCGAAATTGCTCATGATCTCCGTGTTTTCCTGTTCGTAAGCACGGCGCGCTTTATTCAGAAGTTCGACAAGTTCGCGCATCCGTTTCGTTTTCTTCTTCTTTTCCATCTTCTTCTCCAACAATTAATTTCTTTACGGTATCTTGACCGGTCATTTCAACATCTCATACAATTCTTCCAGTTCTTCGTCCGTCAGTTTTCGGTATGCTCCTTCTTTCAGACTCCCGAGACGAATATTCATAATCCTTATACGGACAAGATCTTTCACCTCATATCCGAACGCCGCACACATCCTTCTGATCTGGCGGTTCAGCCCCTGAGTCAAGATGATCGAAAAAGTATATTTCCCGATCTTCTTTACTGTACATGGTCTTGTGACCGTGTCAAGGATCGGAACTCCTTCCGACATTTTTTTTATAAATTGTTCCGTGATCTCTTTATCAACCGTAACTTTATATTCTTTTTCATGGCGGTTTGCCGCACGCATCATCTGATTGATGATATCTCCGTTGTTCGTCATAAGCAGAAGTCCGCGCGAATCTTTGTCCAGTCTGCCCGCATAAGTAACACGCACAGGGTAGTTCAAAAAACGAACGATACTGTCGCGTTCTCTTTGATCTTCGGTACAGACGATCCCTTTCGGCTTATTCACAGCTAAAACGATCATCTCATCTTGCTTTGACACTGTTTTTTTTCCGACTTTGACAATCTGCCCCGCCGTAACGCGCATCCCCATCTGCGCCGTCACTCCGTCTACCGTCACTTTACCGCTTTCAATAAGGCGGTCCGCCTCCCTTCTGGAACAAACGCCCGCCTCGCTTAAGTATTTATTCAGTCTTACCGACTCTTTTGCCTGTAAAAATTCTTCTCTGATCCGATTACTCACCAGTAAACACTCCACTTATATTATTGTCTGTAAAAAATGTATTTCCGCTATACAAGATCAACGCATCTGTTATGCGGTATGTGTCCATAATATCCTGCATCGTTCCGCTGTAATATCTTGGATCAACAACAACGATCTCTCTGTAATGAGGAGTTAAGAACGGAATAAAGCAGTCTGCAAATGAATCTTTCACCACAAGCAGTCTCTTCTGGCTCGTAGACACTGTCTTTATATCGATAACTGATGTATTCCCGCCTAAAAATACTCCGTACTTATCTCTTGTCTTTAGTTTGGACGAATCATAAAGAGAAGTTGTCTTTTTCGTTTCATTGACATAATTTACGATTACATCGTCATCGCCGTTTGTCGGCGCGTAAATATCGATTTTTTCTTTTTCATCCAGACCGCATCCGCTTTTTGACGCAAGAACACCGTTAAAATCATCTGTCACAGTATAGGAAACATAATCATCAGATACGTCTCCTTTGATCCCGAACAGCGAAGCCGTATCTTTGAACATATAAAACGCTCCCTGAGTCGTCCAGTGATGATCCGTTTTATAGTACAGCTTTTCTGACTTATGTTTATTCATAATAGAAACAGTATCTACCCAGTTGACCGTATCGCCCAGATTACGCTCTACCATACCGAACATCTGACGCTGATCTTCCACTGTCGCAAATGCAGGAAGACGATTGCTCAAAATACATGCCGCATCCGGAACAAGCATTACCGTCGTCGGAATGTTTTCATATGTCTGTGCAAAATTTTTCACCGCATTGATATTCGCTTCAAGCTGCTCTTTATCCGGAACTGCGATATCTTCTAATAGTTGTCCGCTTTTTCCGATGAACACGCCGTTTTCTTTTTTTGTTCCCGAAATCTTATCTGCGTTTACTTTTATCTTCCTCCAAAAGTTCCGTCCGAAAAACTGATCGCTTACATACTTTTCCCATTGTTCCATGTAATCTCCGGAAATGATCGAAGCTGCCGACGCTTTCGGTTTCGTCTCCAGCATCCTGTTTTCTTCTTCTGATTTTTCTTTGTTCGGAACGATCAGATTCACAAGTAAAATGAGAAAAAGACTTAATACAAAGATTTTTCCGATCATACTCTCAAGCTGACCTTTTCTTTTCCTGCTGTTCATAAGTATTCCCCTAAAATCTGAAATATAAAAATGGATTAAATGTATCTGTCACCAAAAATGCCACCGAAAGGAAGAAAATTCCAATATAGAGAACGGCTCCCACCGTCATTCTTACTGTTCGGTTGGCGGAAAAACGAACTGCGTTATTTAGCAGTTTTCTTCCGTAAGCTGTACTTCCCACCGCCGCAATGACAAACAAAAGCCAGTGAGTAAACAGAAGAAATGCGCCTTGCGCATCCGCTATTCCCGATCCTCCTCCGATCATCGCCCAAAGATACCGCAGAGCATACCCAAGACTCGGACTAAAGAAGAATACCCAGCCTACAAGGATGACTGCGCCTGCATAAATATGCTGGACCGGTTTCGGAAGCTGTTCGACGGAAGCACCCCACACATACTTTTCCATCACAAGGATCACGCCGTAATATACGCCCCATGCGACAAAGTTCCATGCCGCCCCGTGCCACATTCCGGTCAGTGTCCAGACAACCATCAGGTTAAATATATTTCTCGAAACCGAACATCGATTGCCGCCGAGAGGAATATATACATACTCTCTAAACCACGTTCCAAGAGAAATATGCCACCTTCTCCAAAATTCCGTTGCGCTTTTCGATACATACGGATGGTCAAAATTTTTCTTAAATTCAAATCCGAACATTTTTCCGAGGCCGATCGCCATATCCGAATATCCGCTGAAGTCAAAATATATCTGGAACGCATAAGAAAATACGCCGACCCATGCAGTTAAGACAGATAAACTTCCGGTTGACATCGCGGCGACTTCTTCAAACACCGCCCCCGTTGAATTTGCGATGATCACTTTTTTCGCCAGACCGATGATAAAATACATCGAACCTTGCCCCAGTTTACGAAGCGTGACTTTCCGCATTTTCAACTGTTCTTCAATATCCGCGTAACGGACGATCGGACCTGCGATCAACTGCGGGAACATACTGATATAAAGCGCAAAGTATAAAATATTCTTCTGCGGCTTCGCGTCTTTCCGATAGATATCGATCACATATGAGATCGCCTGAAACGTATAGAATGAGATTCCGATCGGCAGAGGGAGCACTCTGTAAGGAATGTCCGTCGTAAGAAAGGAATTAACTGTATCAAGCAAAAAGCCATAATATTTAAAAAATCCAAGTATGAGAATATTTGCCGTAAGAGCAAACACAAGACTTAGCTTTGCCTTTTTCGGATTGTCTGCATTTGCCTCGATATCCCGTCCGCAAAAATAGTTTAATACGATGGATAAGATCATGAGCACGACATAGACCGGCTCTCCCCATGCGTAAAAAAACAGACTCGCCAAAAGCAAGACGATATTTTTCGCCCCGTTCGGAACGAGATAATACACTGCCATTACGATTGGCAGAAACATAAACAAAAATGTGATACTGCTAAATAACATCCGCCTGTTCCCTCTCCCGATTTATAAACTGTTGTTAAATATTTCTAAATATTTTTCTGCTCCCGGCGCAGCGGCAAAAAATACATATTTACCGCGCACGCTTTTCTTTGCATCTTCCAATAACTGCACCGATTCCGGCGCATACCCCTCAAAATCATTCATCCTTGTTTTGATCCGTTCTTCGATCGCACTTGAAATTTCCGCGGTCTGCGTTTCACTTTTTGCTTTAATAAGAAGAACTTCTTCAGATGAAATACTAAATTCCGACGAATAATACATAACGCCGTCATAATCTGCCGCATTCAGTCCAAAGTTACGTTTTAATGCCGTCCCGTCCTGACGCTTCATATTTTCCTTATCAAGAGATGCTTCCACAGACTTCTCCACTTTCTCAAAAGGGCGATTGCTGCCGCTTGTATAGATCAAAAGAAGTGCAACGAATCCGACGATCAGAAGCAATGTCACATAGCGCATCACCCGGATAGTTATTTTCTTCCACTGACTCATAAGCCTGCCACCTCCGCCATTTTTTCAGCCCAGACCGGATAGAAAGACGCCTTAAAATGTATGCCGTCCTGCTCATAATATTCGTCAGACATAAGATCCGAACTGTCGATAAACGCTATCCGCTTTTTATCACATAACTCTTTTAGTTTCTCGTTGAAATTTTCTATTTCTGCAAAAACAGGCTTTTCTTTCACTGCCTTTTCCTGCACCGGAAAAATTGCGTTCACAAAAATATGCGCTCCCGGCACGCTCTTTTTCAGTTCATCCACAACTGCTCCGTATTGTTTGACAAACTCGTCCGCATCACCGTTTGTATGCTCGACATCATTCATTCCGAGAGACAAAAATATGATCCCGGGACTTAATTTTTTCACCTGTTTGATCTGCTCGTCCAACTCATCCAAATGTACTCCGATCTTTGCTACAACGCTGGATGTGTTCAAAATGTCATATTCTGTAAATCCTTCCGTAATAGAGTCTCCCACGATAACCGCACCCGTAAACTTTTCTTTCAGACTCCGTTCCCCGGTGCCTTCTTCTCCGTCTTTTTTTTCAAGCAGTTCGATTTTTTTCTCAATCGCCGCAATATCTCCTTTTTCTTCTCCGTGAATATATTCCAGTCCTGCCGATGTGTCCGCTTTCTTATAAAAAAGTCCCCGCACGCCCTGCACGATCAGCACAATGACAAGCGCTGCCGCAAGAACACATACCGCAAGAACGATCTTCCTTTTTGTTTTCTGTTTTATTTTCTTCATTTATATTGTTTCCCCATTATAATACTCATTTTATTTTACAAATAAAAATAACCCAAGATAATAATACTTTTTTTAGATTAAAAAGTCAATGACGGCACATCCGTTTCGTGGTACAATCAGTATGACCCTGTCATATCAAAAACATGGCAGGTAAAATGAACAAATATACAATGATAAGGAGTCTTTCCATGATCGCATTTTCATTGACAAATATAAAAGATTTCATGTCGCACCTTCTGTTAAATGAAACATTTGATCATTTTTCATTTATCGAAGGAGAGATCACAACATTCAATACATTTCACATTGACGGCTTTATCAAAAAAGAGTTCTTTGACTCTAACTCCGTCCTTCCCGAATACTCTTATTGGAAAAATGTAAGAAACTTCTGCTTTTCCCTCATCAAAGGAAAACGGACTCCTCTTGCCTTCCAATTCGTATTCAGCCTTGCTCCGAAGAACATCGAAACGCTCCTCTTGCAAAACGATCTTTCCATTCAGGCGGACGCTGTGCAGGGACTCTATCTGAACATCCGCTACAACGGAGAAACATTGACATGTATTACCGGAACTTCCTTCAAGACTTTTACGATGGATAAAACATTAGAACATGCATGGGATGAAATGACTGAAAATTTCTTTAAGAAAAAAGGGATTGATTTTGAATTACTAAATTGACAGAAATAAAAAACGGTTTTAATTTAGCAGCCTGTATAAAAAACTATACAGGCTGCCTTTATCATTATCATTTTATTTTGTGAGTAAAAGCATGATCTCGTTGCTTCTTTGTACAAACGCCGTCATTTCTTCCGGGCTTAAAGGCTTATGAGCAAGCATTGCAAGATCATAAAGCTGTTTACAGATGACAGTTACATTCTCGCTTTCTTTGTTCTCTGTCAGGAACTTCACAAGCGGATGGTTTGCGTTGAGTACAAGTGTCGCCTTGCTGCCGAACATAGCCGAATCCATTCCGCTCATACCGTACATCTTCATCATCTCTTCCATACGGCGGTTTTCTTCTGACAAAACAGCCATAGACGCCACTTTATCGTCTTTAAGCTTTTCCACTTTCACATCGAGCTTATCGTCATTTAGTTCTTTTCGGAAGATTTCCACGAGACTGTCTGCCATTTTTCCGAAAGATTCTTTCTCGTCTTCTGCAACTTCATCTTTCAAAGACTCATGTACATCGGCATCGATTCTTAAAAATCTGACGTCTTCATGTTTCTGTTCCAGATAAGTCACAAACGCAGAATCAATATTATGTGTCAGTACGATCGCGTCTTGTCCCTGTGCCTTGAACATATTGATGTATTGGCTCTGCTGAACTTCGTCTGTCACATAGTAAACCGACGTTTTCTCAGGCTCTTTATCCTGATCGTCCGTATCTGTCTGCACATCTGTTTCCGCTGCCGCCTCTTCGGCTGTCTCTTCTTCTGTTCCTGCAGCTTTACTTTCATTTATAATATCTTCTAATGTCAGATATTTGTGATCCAGGTTTTTGTAGATCATCGAATCTTTCATCTTCTCGCCGAATTTTTCATCTTTCAGACATCCGAATTTGATAAACGGACTGATGTCATCCCAGTATTTCTCATAATTCTCTCTGTCTGTCTTAAACATTCCCGTCAGCTTATCCGCCACTTTCTTAGAAATGTAATCGGCAACTTTATTGACGAATCCATCGTTTTGCAGGGCGCTTCTTGATACATTAAGCGGCAGATCCGGACAGTCGATCACACCTTTGAGAACCATAAGGAACTCCGGAATCACTTCCTTGATATTGTCCGCGATAAAAACTTGATTGTTGTACAGCTTGATCGTTCCTTCGATAGATTCATATTCCGTATTGATCTTCGGAAAATACAAAATTCCTTTTAAGTTAAACGGGTAATCCATATTCAAATGGATCCAGAACAAAGGCTCTTTATAATCCATGAACACTTTGCGGTAAAAATCAATGTATTCTTCCTTTGTGCACTCGCTCGGACTCTTGCTCCACAGCGGATGAGTATCGCTCAAAGAAACAGGGCGTTTCACGATCTTCGCTTTCTTTTTCGGTTCTCCTTCTTCGCCTTCTTTTACTTCTTCCGTAATATGCTCTACGACTTCGTCTGTGTCAAGCACATCCTCCTCATCGATCGTTTCATACTCCGGCTGCGCATTTGCTTTGGAAAGGAAGATTTCAACAGGCATAAAAGAACAATATTTTTCAATCACTTCTCTTGCGCGGTATTCATTTGCAAACGCAAGACTGTCTTCATTTAAAAACAGTGTGATCTCTGTTCCGACCGTCTCTTTATTTCCTTCCTGCATCTCATATTCCGTACCTCCCTGACTTGCCCAGTGTACGGCAGATGCGCCTTCTTTATAAGACAATGTGTCGATCTGAACTTCATCCGCCACCATAAACGCAGAATAAAATCCAAGTCCGAAATGACCGATCATATCGTCTTCTGTCGTTTTATCTTTATATTTTTCAAGAAACTGTGTCGCTCCCGAAAATGCGATCTGCGTAATGTACTCTTCTACCTCTTCGGCTGTCATACCAAGACCGTTATCGATAAATTTCATTGTCTTTTCTTCCGGATTGACAATTACTTCGATCTTTGCCTTATAATCTTCGGGAAGTTCATATTCTCCCATCATATCAAGCTTTTTCAGCTTCGTAACCGCATCGCAGCCATTTGATATAAGTTCCCTCACAAAAATATCATGATCCGAATACACCCATTTCTTTATAATCGGAAATATATTTTCGCTGTCGATCGATAATGTTCCTTTTTTCACTGCCATTGTAAACACTCCTTATCTTTTTTTGATTTTATGACTTACGCATCTCCCGGTATACTTTATATACATCGGCTTCATGCGATCTGTTTTTTATGTCTAACAGACATTCTAGTACGGCAATATTTAAAAGTCAATAGAAAATCAGCACTCTTTTGTGTTGAGTGCTAATAATTAATATTATTTTTAGAAAGTTGCGGAAAATATGTTATTTGTACTATAATATTTGATAAAAAAAGAAGGGGGAATATTTCTCATGGATCAGACATCTTCAGACAATCGAACGGATCAACCGTTTACAATCCGCAAGGCAGAAACTAACGAGGATCTTCAAGAGATCGCCGCTTTGGCAGATGTGATCTGGCATGAACATTTCACGCCGATCATCGGCAAAGAGCAGGTAGAATATATGCTGTCACGTTTTCAGTCTTATCCGGCTTTACAAGATCAGGTTCTTACCGGATACGAATACTACCGGCTTCTCGGCAACCGAAAACTGTGCGGATATATGGCGATCAGGCAGGATCAGGACGGAAGGATGTTTTTGAGCAAACTGTACATTGCCAAACAATACCGCGGCAGACATTTAGCCGCATTTTTGTTTGATTTTCTAAAAAATTTATGTCGGCAGCGAAATTGTTCCGCCATTTGGCTGACATGTAATAAGCACAACGATCACTCTCTGAACGTATACCGTCACTTTGGTTTTCAGACGATCGACGCTCAGAAAAATGATATCGGAAACGGCTTTTTCATGGATGATTACATTATGGAATATCGGCTGTAAATACTGTGACATAACAATCCCCTTAAACAGGTTTTCGTTTCCTTGCCTGCCTAAGGGGAATATGTCAGCATCTTTACTTTTCTTTTTTGCCTTTACAGCTTATACTGTCTCCGGTTCGTCATATGTTTCTCCGAACAATTCTACAGTCACCTTTTTCATTCTCTGCTCTTCAAGCGGACGATCGCTGTAATCTGTTGCGGTTTCTGCGATCTTATTTACAATATCCATTCCTTCCGTGATCTTTCCAAACGCCGCATAAGCGCCGTCCAGATGCGGTGATTTTTCATGCATGATAAAAAACTGGCTTCCCGCAGAATCAGGATGCATTGCACGAGCCATGGAAAGAACTCCCGGATCATGTGCAAGATCGTTTTGGAAACCGTTCTGTGCAAACTCGCCTTTGATCGCGTATCCCGGACCACCCATTCCGTTTCCGTTCGGACATCCGCCCTGGATCATAAATCCGCGGATCACACGGTGAAAGATCAGACCGTCGTAAAATCCTTTATTAATCAATGAAATAAAGTTATTTACCGTATTCGGCGCAATCTCGGGATAAAGCTCCGCTTTCATGATATCGCCGTTTTCCATCTCAAATGTAACGATTGGATTTGCCATAATTTTATTCCTCTTTTCTTTACTGTTTTCATCGCTTATAACAGTGCTATTGTATCTGATTTCTCATTTTTCGTCAACATGTACACTTTCCGCCGCTTTTTTTAGTCACTCATGACATTGTTCTGTTTCTGGCTTACGGTTATACTTATCTCATAAGAAAAATCCAGAAAAACAAGTTTATTTTTAGGAGGAACATAAAATGGCAAGTTTATCACTTAAAGGCGTTCAGAAAATTTATCCGAACGGATTCCATGCAGTAAAAGATTTCAACCTCGAAATCGCAGATAAAGAATTCATCATCTTCGTCGGTCCGTCCGGATGCGGTAAATCTACAACACTTCGTATGATCGCAGGTTTGGAAGATATTTCCGACGGAGTATTCAAAATCGACGGAAAAGTTATGAACGACGTAGAACCGAAAGACCGTGATATCGCAATGGTATTCCAGAACTACGCATTGTATCCGCACATGACAGTATATGATAATATGGCGTTTGGTCTGAAACTTCGTAAAGTACCGAAAGCAGAAATCGACAAAAAAGTCCGTGAAGCGGCAAGAATCCTTGACCTTGACAAACTGCTCGACCGGAAGCCGAAGGCTCTTTCGGGAGGACAAAGACAGCGTGTTGCCATGGGACGTGCCATTGTTCGTAATCCGAAAGTATTCCTTATGGACGAACCTCTTTCCAACCTTGACGCAAAACTGAGAGTCCAGATGCGTATCGAGATTTCAAAACTTCACGAAAACCTCGGCGCAACGATCATCTATGTAACACATGACCAGACAGAAGCCATGACTCTCGGAACGAGAATCGTCGTTATGAAAGACGGAGTCGTTCAGCAGGTCGATACACCGCAGAACCTTTACAATACACCGTGCAACCTGTTCGTTGCAGGATTTATCGGATCTCCTCAGATGAACTTTATGGATGCCGTATGCTCTGTAAAAGGTGATGATGTAACATTGACTGTAGGAAAACATGTATTAAAAGTTCCTGCTTCCAAGAAACAGGCTCTTATCAACGGAAACTATGACGGAAAAACAGTTGTTCTCGGCATCCGTCCTGAAGACGTACATGATTCTCAGGCATTTATCAGCAATTCACCGGACAGCATTATTGAATCTGAGATCAAAGTATACGAATTGCTCGGCGCTGAAGTATTCCTTTACTTTGACGTGGAAGGAACACAGATGACAGCTCGTGTAAATCCTCGTACGACACTGCGTACAGGCGATAAAGCCGTATTCGCGCTTGATATGGAAAAAATTCACGTATTTGACAAAGAAACCGAGTTGACGATTACAAACTAATGATTTAAAATCAAAACAGCAGTTACATAGTGTCAGAACGCCCGGTTTGATCAGGATCTCATTTCTGACAATACTGCTTATAATAAGAATTTAAAGGGGGCTGCACTTATTACAGGTGCGGCCTCTTTATTCAAAACGAGGTTAATCTATGGGAGAAAATACTGAACAGACTACAAACCGCAAAACAGAAACTACAGCACAGATGAATGAACTAAACAAAGCTCTGCTTGAATTAAAAAAAATTACCGGAATCTCGCTTGAGGTATCCGGTGCAGCGCCTGAACAGATCGAACCTGCGCTGACACAGATCCACTGTCTTTGCACAGCTTACAAAGAAAAATATAACCGCACTGATTTTCTGCAGGGACTGATGACCGGGAATATCCCGCACTATGAAATTTCCGATCGGGCATCGAGACTTCACATTGATCCGGAGGAAAAACGAATTCTTTTCCTTATAGAAGGAAAACACTTTGATGAAACTTCAGGCGCAATATTGAAAAATCTACTGTCCTGCCGTTCAAAAACTTATATCGTTCCCCTTACGGAAACGCTGCTTGCAGTCATACGTCCGCTTTGCCAAAACGAGACGTTTGAAGATATGAGACATATTGCGGAGACGATCGTTGATACGCTCAATACCGAGGCGCTTATCCGTGTCCGCCTCTCATACAGTTCTGTAATGAACACGCTTGCCGATATTCAAAAAGCTTTTCAGGAAACGAATCTTGCGTTGAAAGTCGGAAGGCTCTTTTATTCAGAACAAAATATTTTCCCGTATAACGAACTCGGGATCGGCAGACTGATCTATCGTCTTCCTGTTTCACTGTGCGAGAACTTTCTGTCTGAAATATTCGGTTCTCCTATACCGAAAACGCTTGACCCCGAACTTATGGCAACAGTCAACCGTTTCTTTTTAAACAACTTAAACATTGCCGAAACCGCCAGACAACTCCATATGCACAGAAACACTCTTATCTACCGTCTGGAACAGATTGAAAAACAGACAGGTCTGGATCTTCGTCTCTTTGACGACGCCATGACATTTAAGATCGCTATGATGGTCATAAATTACTTGAAAGGAAACAAATAACTATGAATGACGCATTATATGAACAACTCGTACCCCGCAAACAAAAAACTTCCGGCATTCTCATCAGCATACTTATCATCGTTCTTGCAGTCGCTGTTGCTGTTTTAGGAATGCCTCTGGTCGGTTTTCTGTCATTTCTTATCGCAGTTTTGATCCTGATGATCGCTTTTTATTTTATCTTTCCAAAGCTCAATGTGGAATATGAATATATGATCTTAAACCATGATCTTCAGATCGATGCCATTTACAACAAGTCCAAAAGAAAACATATGCTCAGTTTTGATATTCAGTCTGCCGAGATCATTGCTCCGAAAAAATCTCCGCGGCTGAACGCTTTCCATCCTGACAAAACATATGATTTCACTTCAGGAAATGAAAATGCCGACGTCTATGCCGTTATGATTTCTCTCGATCAGAAAAACTCATGCGTATATATCGAACCTGACAGGAAAATGATCGAACATATGAGACAATGGATGGGGTCAAAGATGTTTTTAGATTAAACGTGACGTGCAATACGATCTGCAAAAAAATTCTTCTTTTTTAGCAGTCTGGCAGGATCGGTATCAATATCCGATCCTGCCAGACTGCTGTTTTTATTATATAGCATGCTATTATATTTATCTTGCCGGGAAAACTTTCATGATAGCGCCTGCCACATTTGAAATCGGCATTGTCTGAAGCCATACCCGTCCCGGTCCTGTAATTACCGTATTAAACAGACCTTCGCCTCCGAACATCATGTTTTTGATTCCGGGCACTGTGCGAATCTCCATATTGCATGTCGCCTCCATAGCGGCAAGGTAACCTGTATCGACTACGATCTGTTGTCCCGGCTGGAGTACATACTCTATGACAGATCCGTCAAATTCAAGAAACGCCAGACCATGTCCCGAAATTTTCTGCATGATAAATCCTTCTCCGCCGAACAGACCGGAACCTAATTTTTTCTGGAAAAAGATCGATAATTCAACGCTTTCCTGCGCCGCCAGAAAACCTGCTTTTTGCACAACTATCTCTTTTCCCGGAGCGATCTCCCAAGGTCTGATCTGTCCCGGAAAACTGGATGCAAACGCGATCATCCCCGGACCGCCTTCCGCTGTATAACGGTTCTGGAAAATCGCCTCTCCTGCGAACATTCTTCCGAGCGCTTTTCCGACCCCGCCGTTTGACGTCGTTTCCATCTTCATGTTCGGTGACATCCAGCTCATAGAGCCTTTTTCTGTAATCATCGTTTCTCCTGCGTCCATAAAGCAGACTACTACCGGAAGTTCTCCGCCTTTAATCTCATATTTCATCTTCTTTTCCTCCCTTTTCCCATTCTTTATGCCAGCATATTTTTCTTATTCTGTCTCTCTTTATACCGACTCTGTTTTCTATCCACAGATTATCATAAAATACCGGAAGAGTCACTACTCTCCCGGCATTATTTACATATCCGTTACATTTATAAATTTTCAGGATACCCCCCCCCGGGTTTTTCGGGCATTTCCTTTGATTTCGGTAAATACAAGTCTGCTTTAAAGAGATCTGCCTCTGTCGAAATCTTCAAAGAACCGTGCTGCAATTCGGCAAAGCTCTTTGCAATCGCCAGACCAAGTCCCGATCCTTCGGTGTTTCTTGCCGAATCTCCGCGGACAAACCGATCCGTAATCTCATCTGCGTTAAAGTTCAATTCTGCCGCAGAAACATTCTTCATTGTAATATGCACTCCGTCTTCCGTCTCTGTCATATCAATATAAACTCTCGTATGAGGCATTGCATACTTCGTGATATTCACGATAAGATTCTCAAAAATCCGATATGTTTTCTCACTGTCAAGCCACATGACAACTTTTTGTTCCGGAATCTTTGTTCTGAATTCCAAATTCGCCGCTTTGATTTTTTCAACATTTTCCAGCTCAACCTGCTTAAATAATCCTACGATATCAACTTTCATAAAATGCATAACGACACTTTTGCTTGCCGCCTTGCTGATCTCGAATAAATCTTCGATCAACACTTTCAAACGAAGAGACTTTCTTTCCAGAACGCTGATATATTCTTTTCTCTTTTCTTCGTCTTTCTCATTTTTCAACAGATCTGTATATGTGATGATCGCTGTCAGCGGCGTCCTAAGATCATGGGAGACGTTCGTGACGAGTTCTGTCTTCATCCGCTCGTTTTTCACTTCTTCATCTACTGCTTTTTTAAATCCTTTTTGAATCCGCTTTAATTCTTCCTGGATCGGATTGAACAGACCGACATCGCCTTCGATCGGAATATCCAAATGACCTTCTGCAAGCTGATTCGTTGACTTGAGCAAAAGAGCATATTTTTCAGAAAGATCCTGCGTATATTTTTTCAAAAACATAAACAGCATCACCGAATAAACGATCAACGCGACCGTACCGTACCACCAAAAAAGACATACGACAAACAGAATCGCAAAGTTGATCAGCACTACGCGAAGGATCGTCCGGTTCGTTTTATCCTGAAAATCAAGATGAAGCAAAGCGTCATACTGCCGGGCAAAAAAGTTTCTGATCTTTCTCCCGATACTTTTCACTTTCTTTTGTATCTTTCCTCCGCTTTCTTCTCCTTTATTCTTCATCTTTCTTAACATCTTTGCCGTCAGCGTCCTTTCCGTCCAATACGCTTTCTTCATGCGGAACATTGCCCGAAGCGATGTAACGCACCAGAAAAGTATCCCGAACATAAACATCCAAAGCAGGAAATTCGCCACAAGCAAAGCCGGCTCGAATCCTGCCGGAAGAGATCTTCCTTTCACCGTATGATAAACAACATAAGCCATTATATCAAAACCGCCGAAAGCGAAAAATAAAGCTCCCGCACCTGCCACTTCAAAGGATGCACGGAATACTTTCATCTCGCTTAAGTCGAGACATTTTACAAACGGCATAAGAATCGCCGCCGCGATCAGCAGCACGCTCAACATTTCAAGCGTATCTCTGAAAGCCGTTGTATAGCTGATATTGTAATACTCGAGATATTCTCCGTTTTCCGAAGCAATGATATTCCCATAAGCTTCCAGATTTTCTTCTGTTATCCCGTAAATGAACGTAACATCCGTAAGCGTTGTAATGCTTGATATCTGCCCGTAAGACTCGACGCTTTCAACCTCGTTAATATAGATCGATTCCATATTGTATGCCTCTTCTGCTCCGAATGCCGTTCCGCCGATCTGGATATCCTCCAAATCTCCGTTTTCGGAAAAAATATATTTCACACGGAAGGCATACTCTTTTCCGTCTTCATGCAGCTTCTCCTGTTCTTCTTCCGGCAGATCAGAAGCTATCACCTCATCTTTACTGTCGATCAGCTCATAATCTAAATATTTTTCTGCCAGATCAAACCTTTGCTGTCCGTAAAGAGAAAGTACTTCCGCCGGATCAGTGTCCCGTACATACCGATTATAAAGAAGATAATTGCCTTCCGCCAGCGTATTCGCCATATCCGCCGCCGTTTCTCCCGATCGGGAGCCCTCCTCCTGCACCGATTCTATCTGCCGTCTGATCGTTCCGTATTGCAGCATCATAACTGCGGAACTTGCCGCCAAAAGCAAGATCAGAATAAGAATTCCAAATTTACGGCTGTTTTTCGATTTTGTATCCAACGCCCCACACCACCTTCAAATATTTTGGATTTTTCGGGTCGATCTCGATCTTCTCCCGAATATTTCTTACATGCACCATAATCGTATCTATATTGATCGCTTTTTCCTGCCAAACCCGCTCATAAATCTCTTCTGCCGAAAAAACTCTTCCCGGATTCTTGGCAAGCAATAAAAGGATCTTGTACTCGATCGGCGTCAGCTTCACAGGATTTCCGTCCATAGACACTTCTACCATATCTTCATTGATCTCAAGCCCGCCGATCACATGCGTATTTTCCTGAGGTGCTAATTTTTCAAGAAACTTCCGGTATCTTCGTAACTGGGAATTCACTCGCGCCATCAGTTCCATCGGAGTAAACGGTTTCGTCACATAATCATCCGCCCCGATATTAAGACCTGTGATCTTATCGACCTCCTCGGATTTGGCAGATAACATGATAACCGGAAAATCGTATTTCTCCCTTAGTTTCATCGTCATGCGTATCCCGTCCATACGCGGCATCATAATATCTATGATCGCCAGATGGATCTCCTCTTTTTCAAGTATTTCTAAACCTTCAATTCCATCTGCTGCCTGAAATACGACATACCCCTGACTTTGCAGATAGATCTGTACGCCTTCCCTGATTTCCTTATCATCCTCTACGATCAAAACATGATTGATTTCCATTGCTTATGCCCTCTCCTTTTCCGTCATTCCCCGTATTTTTTATCCTATCTCTTCTTTTTGCAAAAGAGAAATGTTTATATTGTCTGCGCAACATATATTTCTTCCGACGCTGCATCTGCATTGACCGGAAGATTCGGAATCGCCTTCTTCTGAACGATCCCATAATCTTTTACCGCAACGTCCACTGTTGTAAACGGAAGCGGAATTACATATTTATCCCATCTGCGAGTCAGCCTGATACATGAAGAATAAGAAAGGCTGATGCCTACAAATGCTTCTTCTGCATGTTCCGACAAGTAAAATGCCAGTTTTTTCGGCTCGTGCCGCGGACCGAGCGGTCCGTCTAACGCAACGGCGATCGAATGTGCCTTCTCATAAGAATCGCGGACGATGTTTTTTAACGCCCCGAACGCCTTATACCCGTCAGGAACGCGAAGCGCGTTTCCGCCGCATCGCTTTATCATATGTTCAATATAATTTCCCCGTGTATCGGCTGTAACAATCACATCTACAGGTGTTGTCTTATCCGCCAGACGCTCAAGCACGAGATTCATAAAAAAGCTGTCCTCATGCCAAAATCCGAATATCTGACTTTCACCGTATTCATTTTCTTCATGCCAGTTTATTTTTACTGTCTTTTCAAGCAATGTGAGATATTTTGTGAACAGCCATCGCAGCGCCTTCTCCGTGAGCTTCTCCGTTTTCATAAGAATATTCTCCTTTTCCGTCTTTTTGCCGATCCATTGCTTTTCCGCAGATACATTGATTGTAGAGCATCTCTTCATATAAGGCAAGTGTGTCGGAACGATAATTTTGTGCTTCTTTCAAAGCCGCTTTTTTCATTTTAAACCGGTTCTCCGGCTGTGCTGCTTCGATGACTTTCTCCGCCCACCTGCTTTCCTCTTCTTCTGTCAAAAATCCGTTTACTCCGTCTTTGACAATATCGTCCGATCCGACCGCGTGAACCGCAACTACCGGAGTTCCTGCTGCCATCGCTTCTGCCAGAACGATTCCCTGTGTCTCTGATTTTGATGCAAATAAAAACAGATCTGCCGCATGTACATAATGTTTTACATCTTCATTCTTCACGTTTCCTACAAAAGTCACAAGATTTCCGATCCCTAAAAGAGCGGCTTTCGTTTTTAATTCTCCCTTCTGACTTCCGTCTCCAAGTATCATCACATGAAAGTCATCCCCGGCTTCTTCTTTGATCTTCGCGATTCCCCGAAGGATAAATTCATAATTTTTCTCTTTCTCAAGTCTGGATACAGTGACAAATAAATGTTTTTTATCTCCCTTATACGTCTTCCTGATCTCTTTTGCCTTCTGCTCATCCATCGCAAAAAACGACTTTTCAAGTCCGGTCGGAAATACGGCGGATCTGCTTCTCATACCATATTCCCACAATATCTTCTGCATTCCTGCCGACGGAGCAAGTACGAGATCGCACTGATTTGCAAACCAGCTCATATAAGTTGGTATGATCTTTGTCCTGATCAGTCCGATCGCCTTCTTTTTTAATACAAAGCTCTTCTCATCAACTCGCAGTCCCGGTATATAGTGCAGATAATCTTCATATCTCGTATGATATGTATAGATAAGCGGCAGTCTGTATTTTCGTTTCAGATAGAGAGCGCACGGTCCTACGAACATCGGATGATGTACATGGATACAGTCAAATTCGTCTCTTTCAAATGCTTCCATGATCTCAGACGGATAAAAACTCGGATATACCATCCCATTATCCATCTTACGTTTCTGCGTTCCGTAGCGTACAACCTGCTCGGGAGCAGAAACATCGGCTGCCAGAACTGCCTCTCTTTCTTCTTGTGTTTCCCCGTACATCGGTGCAAACACCGTTACCTGATGCCCTAATTTTATCAATTCTTCTGCCTGACGCTCTACCGAGATCGGCACTCCTCCTACAAATGGTCTGTAATTGTTTGTCAACATTGCGATTCTCATGTCTTTTCCCCCTTGTCTGAATTCTCTCGCCTTATTTTTAATAACTTTTTCGGATAACAATTATTAAATAAACTCTCATTTTTCAAATGATATAAAAAATTATGTGAAAAATTATGCATAAATTTATGTAAAGAAATTGATCGCCGCATCTCCGAAGAAATATCCCGCGCCTACAAACGCCAGATTCCACAGGAAGATTCCGCATGCGGAGCTAACCGTATATTTTGTAAAATTCATTTTTACCATTCCTGCCGGAATAGAGATCAGCGTGCGCACCATCGGAAGAAGCTTGCTTACAAATACCCCTGTTCCTCCTTTTTCTCTTAAAAACGCCATTTTTTCTTCAATCACCGGCCGATGTTTCGGGAATTTCTTAAAATAAAATTCCATCACCTTCCCGCCGCCGAATCTTCCGAGAAGATACAGCGCCCAGCTTCCGGTAAGTCCCGCAAATACAGTCAGAACCATGACCATAGGAAAACTTATTTCACCTTTCGCCGCCCATATTCCCGCCAGCGGCATAATAACTCCTGCCGGAAATCCGGGGAGATTCAAATATTCTAAAAGCACGATCAAATAAATAAAAAATGCTCCGTATCGTAAAAAATAATCGGTAAGTTCAGATATGCTCATAAAAAAATCAGCCTCCTTTAACTATCTACAGGATATCCTGTAAATCTAAAGGGGGCTGACATAAGATTCAAAAGAAATTCTAAAGATTTTTTGAACAAGATTTTGATATTTATTTTTTCTTCGGCATAAGACTCGCTTTAATAACTGCTCCTTCTCCGTATTTTTTATTCAGTTCGTCCATCGCCTTTCTAAGCCGTTTATGTTTTTCGTCCGGCTCTGCTTCCGGTTTCATATCGAAGATCGTCAACTGCTCCGGTTCGTTTTCATCCGACAATTTTGACGTTCTGATTCCCAGCAGACGCACCGGTTCTCCGGTCCACACTTCCCGAAACAGATTGACTGCCGCCTTGCATATTATATCGCTTTCGTTTGACGGCTTTTCCAACTGCATCTGATGAGATAATGTACGAAAATCATAGTATTTAATTTCCGCACTTACCATTCCTGCCTTTTTCCCGGCTTTTTTCAGACGTCTTCCGACGCTTTGAGCCAATTCTTCAAACACCGGACAAACTTCCTCCATTGTCCGTGCATCTTCCCTAAGCGTTGTGGAATTCCCGATCCCTTTCGCTTCTTCCGGCTCAGACTGAACGGTCGACGTACCGATTCCGTTGGCAAACTCCCACAACATCCGTCCATGACTTTTCAAATGAAGTGAGATCAGATCGGGATCTGCCTGCGCCAATGCTCCGATTGTATTAATCTCCAGTTTTTTCAATACCTGCACACTGGATTTTCCTGCCATATACAGATCTTTGATCGGAAGCGGCCACATTTTCACTTCAATCTCTTCCGGAAATAATGTGTGTATCCGGTCCGGCTTTTCAAAATCTGACGCCATTTTCGCCAGTAATTTATTCGTTGAGATTCCGACATTTACCGTAAATCCAAACTTCTTTTTAATCCCTTCCTTAATCTCAAGCGCTCCGTCGATCGGAGAACTGTACCGCGCGGCGATCTTCGTAAAATCCATATAACACTCGTCTACGCTGACCTGCTCTATCTCTTTCGTGAATGTCTTTAAATATTCCATCATCTGTCTGCTCTTCTCGCGGTACATCCGATGATCAGGCGGATACATTACGAGATTCGGACACTTACGAAAGGCATTCGCAACAGGTTCTCCCGTGCGGATGCCATATTTTTTGGCAAAAGTGGATTTTGCGAGAACAACACCGTGCCGGGATGTCTGATCCCCGCCGATAATTGCCGGGATCTCCCGAATATCCACTTTCGCCCCGTTTTTTAATTGTTCTACAGCCGTCCAGCTCAAATAAGCTGAGTTTACATCAATATGAAAGATTATCGGTGTCACTTGCGCCATCCTTTCACACACCGGCTTCATGCAGACTCTTTTCTTCTCGCTTTTTTGCATATCTTACTTATGCTTCCTGTCTTTCCAAGCTGTTTACCCGCTTCACATCTGCTTTCAGTTTGCCGTCTTTCGCATCGATCAGTATCGTGTCTTCTCTTCCGACATTTCCGGCAAGAATCAACCGTGCAGCCAGTGTCTCTACGTTTTTCTGCAGATATCTCTTTAACGGTCTTGCTCCGTACATCGGATCATATCCGCCTTCTACGATACAGTCTTTCGCCGCTTCCGTCAGTTCGATCGTCAGTTCTTTTTCCTCCAGCCGTCTGTTTACATCTGCCACTAACAAGTCAATAATGGCACGAATATTTTCTTTCGTCAATGGTTTAAACATAATGATCTCGTCAAGACGGTTCAAAAATTCCGGTCTGAAGTGAGCTCTTAAATCATTCATCGCCATATCCTGCGCCTCTTTCGAGATCGAACCGTCTTCTTTTATACCGTCTAAAAGATAACCTGCTCCGATATTGGACGTCATGATCAGAATCGTATTTTTGAAATCAACGGTACGGCCCTGAGAATCTGTAATCCTTCCATCGTCAAGCACTTGCAAAAGCACGTTAAATACATCCGGATGCGCCTTCTCTACTTCGTCAAATAATACGACTGAATACGGTTTTCTTCTGACTGCCTCTGTCAGTTGACCGCCTTCGTCATATCCTACATATCCCGGAGGCGCTCCGATCAGTCTCGACACGGAATATTTCTCCATGTATTCGCTCATATCAATCCGCACCATATTATTCTCATCGTCAAACAGGCTCTGCGCCAACGCCTTCGCAAGTTCTGTTTTTCCCACGCCTGTAGGTCCGAGGAAGAGGAACGATCCGATCGGCTTGCTCGGGTCTTTGATTCCGGCTTTGGAACGGATGATCGCCTCTGTTACAAGTTCGACTCCTTCATCCTGACCTATGACTCTTTTATGAAGTTCATCAGCAAGATGAAGTGTTTTGTTTCTTTCGCTTTCATTTAATTTCGCTACGGGAATTCCCGTCCATCTTGAAACAATCCTTGCGATTTCTTCGTCTGTTACCGCTTCATGAACAAGAGACAATTCTTTTTCTCTTACTTTCTCTTCCTCTTCTTCAAGCTGTTTCTGAAGCTGAGGCAGTTCACCATACTGCAGCTGCGCGGCTTTATTCAGATCATACTCTCTTTGCGCTTTGCTGATCTCCTTATTCACATGTTCGATCTCTTCACGAATTTTCTGTACCCGCTCAACAGAATGCTTTTCATTCTCCCACTGTACCTTTTCACCGGCATATTCTTCTTTCAGACCCGCCAGTTCTTCCTGTAAATGTTCCAGACGTTCACGGCTTAATCTGTCTTCTTCTTTTTTCAGCGCCTCTTCTTCAATCTCAAGCTGCATAATCCTTCTTCTTAATTCGTCCAACTCTGTCGGCATCGAATCAAGTTCTGTCTTAATGAGCGCACAAGCTTCATCTACAAGGTCTATCGCTTTGTCCGGCAAAAAACGATCCGAAATATATCTGTTCGACAACATTGCCGCTGCGACAAGAGCGCTGTCTGTAATCTTCACTCCATGAAATACTTCATAACGTTCTTTCAGACCACGCAGAATCGAAATGGCGTCTTCTACTGTAGGCTCGTCAACTAAAACCGGCTGGAAACGGCGTTCCAAAGCCGCATCTTTCTCAATATATTGACGATACTCATCAAGCGTCGTCGCTCCGATACAGTGAAGTTCACCTCTTGCAAGCATCGGTTTCAGCATATTTCCGGCATCCATAGCGCCGTCCGACTTTCCTGCTCCGACGATCGTATGCAGCTCATCGATAAACAGAATAATCTTTCCGTCACTGTTTTTCACTTCTTCAAGAACTGCTTTCAGTCGTTCCTCAAACTCGCCCCGATACTTTGCTCCTGCAACGAGCGCTCCCATATCAAGCGAAAAGATCGTCTTATCTTTCAAACCTTCCGGAACGTCGCCACTGACGATCCGCTGGGCAAGTCCTTCTACAACCGCTGTTTTTCCGACTCCCGGCTCTCCGATAAGCACCGGATTATTTTTCGTCTTACGGGAAAGAATACGGATCACATTTCTGATCTCCTCATCACGGCCGATCACCGGATCAAGTTTTTGATCCCGCGCCCGTTCTACCAGATCCTGTCCGTACTTGTTCAGCGTATCATACGTTGCTTCCGGATGATCGCTTGTCACTCTCTGATTGCCTCTGACAGTAGACAGCGCATGCAAAAATCCTTCCCGGCTGATCCCGAATTCCCGATAAATCTGTTTCATCTCTTTACTTGCATATTTTAACAGGGAAAGGAAAAGGTGTTCTACGGAAACATATTCGTCTCCCATCTGTTTCGCCTCGTCCTCGGCATGGATCAACACATTGTTCAGATCCTGCCCTACGAAAAGCTGACCGCCCTGAACTTTCGGACGCTTTCCGATCGCCTGATCTACCCGGTTTATCAAAAGCTGACCTTGTATATTCATCTTTTCAAACAATTTTAAGATCAGACTGTCATCTTGTGTAAGCAGCGCATACAATAAATGTTCCTGCGCCAATTCCTGATTTCCGTTATCTGCGGCGATCTTCTCACAATTTTGCACCGCCTGAATGGAATTCTGTGTAAATCTGTTTATATTCATGCTAATCCCTCCTTTATTTTCGTGTTCTACTAGGAATATAGCATCTGTTGTTAGCACTGTCAAGGGTTGAGTGCTAATATTTTTGTTATTTTTTTGCAAACCCTTTAAAATCAATGGTTCGCAGTATCTTATTTCTTTTGAAATTGTGATTTTTTCTGTTTTGACACCAATTTGACACCAATTTTTCTTTTTATGGTATCAAGCATTTAACACCATATTATCTAGTCTTATAATCTCATTTTCAATCCTTGTCAGCTACGAACCAAAAGTTGCCATGCTGAGCCACTATATGCCGACCTACTCACCGACTGACGATTAATTTTATATCGACAACGGAATACAGAAAAACGACCGGTACACAAGCACCAGTCGCTATCAGTATGGTCAAAGTATTAAACTTACAAGATAAAATATGAACAAATGGCCAGGATAAAAAATATAGAAGAAATATTTCATTTTCATTCCACGCTCACCATTATACATTGAAATAAACAATAAAGATGTTGCAGCAGTTAAAAAATAAGGGTCAATAAATCCACTTATTGTAAAATTCAATCCACAAATATACATAACTAAAATAGAAGCAGTATATTTTAATGCTGGCATATCATAAAAAAGATAAAATACACTGATTAAGGCTATTCCATAATACCACCCGTCTAAATTGCAAATATATGAAATGTACGCCCCGACTACTATTGCTGCAAAAGAGATTATTACATTTTTGTGGGATCTTTTTATAATTGTTAAGATGATCAACCCTAATAACAGCGTAAATAGCACATTTTGCTGTCCCAAACTGAATAAAGTTCCTGCACAAGCTAAATCATAAACAGGCTCGGAAATAAGTGCAAAAATTCCTAAGTTTAAAATATATTTCTTGAGATTATGTGTATGAAAAAATCCCTCTACTAACAAAAAACAGAAGACAGGGAATGCAATTCTGCCTAAAATATGACAAATATTAACTGTGGACATTAACATATCGAACTGCTCATCTGTAAACATAGAATATGGAGCATGTAGGATAATTCCATTTTTTAACACCACTTGACCAAAATGGTCTATTACCATAAAAATCATTGCCAGTATTTTTAATGTACTTCCCGAAATAATTTTTTTCATTTTATTATGACTGATGATTTCCCGTTAAGATTTACCGTTAATTTTCTATTTTAACATTATAGTTAAGACTTATAATGTCTTCTGTATAATCATCAGCAACGATTTGAATAATATAGGAACCTTTTTCAAAATATAAAGTTTGTAAATCATTCAACTCTTGACCATCTAATTGATAATAAATCTTATTGTCTTTATCTGCAATGGTAATATGAAGTTTACCGTTGTCAACAGTCCCTTTTACTTGTATATCAAGTTTTTCGTCTTTAGGGACTGAAAAATATCCGTTTGCAATATTCATAGACGGTTCTTTTGTTTCATTGCTTTTATAAGTTTCATGCTTTTCCATTGTGAAATCAACTTCTATGCTATCTTGATATTTACTGTATAATCCCCAGATAATAACAGTTCCTAAAAAACATAAAACTAGCAATAGTATAAGATACTTCTTTTTTGCCTTTTTTTCATTATCAATTTTTTTTACAGTCTGAACATCATTTTTTAATAATTCATCAATAGAGATTTTGAAATAATCACTTACTTTTATAATCATCTCTAAATCCGGATAACTTTTACCATTCTCCCAATTAGAAATAGTCTGTCTGGAAACATTAAATAAATTTGCAAAATCATCTTGACTTAAACCATGTTGTTTGCGCAGATTGTTTATTTGTTCTCCTATATTCATTTCAAATCTGTCCTCCTTTCAGACATCATTATCTTATTTTTTCCGTTAGAAATCTATCAAAACTCCTTTACATCTTAGCAAAGTTTCTTTTACAAAGCGAAATATTGCTTTTGATATATACAAATATAGAATAATAAGGTTATTTGACACTATTTCTTGTATATTGACAATTTTTGATGAAATGCGATAAATCCATAAAATCCGTGTATTCCTCCGTCGTTTTAAAAACGACCTTTCCTGCGCTGATCTCCGTTAAGTGCTTAGAGGCGCAGCATATCTTGATGTTTTCCGCTATTTTTGACTGATTAGAGTCTTTATCTTTTCCGGCTTTTTTCCCAACAACAAAGAAACGTTTTCCTTTCGTTTCCCGGTACAAAGCGATCGCCCATTCCGGCATATAACGTCCTGCAGGAGTGGAGATATAAAATTGTTCCGGAAGTTTTACATATACCGCAACCTCTTTTGATGCTTCCAGCCGTTCGATAAATTCCTTTTCTGCGCCGGATCGGTATTTCACATAATCATACAAATGCTTCCCGACTTTCATTGCGTCCACTCCCTGTTTTCCCTGAATCGTCTGCTGTGTAAAAATATCTTTTGTATATTTTTCGTCTGACGTATGATATATGATATTTTCCGAAATCGCTGTTTCTTTCACATTTAAGATCAATCTTTCTGCCTGAGCGATAAATTCTTCCGGACTTTCTTGAAACTGTTGAAAAACAGAACTTTCGACTCTGCTCAATATTTCGATCACTGTTTTCCTTTTCAGCCCTGTCATATCGGCAAGTTTCCCCGCAAGATCATATTTCACGACGCTTTTTGCCGCCTCATTCTTGCCTTTAAATCGCATATCTTGTATATGCAGTTCTCTGTTTAATATTTTCACCGCATCTTCTACTAATTTTTCCGTATCAAAATTTACGGTATATGTCGATTTCAGGCAAATATTTGACCACAATGCGCTGAATTCTTCTCCATTTAGCTTTTCCTGATCGACTTTTAGTTCTACTCGACGGCTTCTTGCATTCTCGGGTATGATTACTTCTATATCGCGACAGACGTCGGCCTTCCGACTCTGTTTACCGAAAACATCTTCTGCAATTTCACTTTGCAGGCCCTTCACAAAACTTTCATAGCTTTCGCTTGCGATCACGGTCAACGTATTCACTCTGTGAACGTCCTGCCCCAGAAAACTTCTGTCCATTCTCTGTCCGTCTCCATTGACACACAGACGAAGCCCTCTTCCGACTTCCTGCCGTTTTCGTACTTCGCTTCCTCCGTTTTTTAACGTACAAATCTGAAATACATTCGGATTATCCCATCCTTCCCGAAGTGCTGAATGAGAAAAAATGAATCGAACAGGAGACTGTTTCGGGTCACACTCCAAAAGCAGTTCTTTATTTTTCATGATCAGATCATAAGCATCCTGATCGTCTGACATCATTTCTTTTCCTTTCCCTTTACTGTCGACTACATGCCCTTTTCTGTCTATTGAAAAATATCCGGCATGAGTTTTTTCGACAGGGATCATTTCTATGTAATCCCGATACTTTTCATCTCCCGGTCCATACTTCATATTCTCTATAATGTTACGGTACTCTTCTTCAAATATGTCCGCATAACTGCCGTTTTGAGGACATCCCGTTTCGTCATACTTTTTATAACGGGCAACTTCATCAATAAAAAACAATGACAAAACTTTAATTCTTCTGCCAAACAACCGGCGTTCCCTGTCTATATGAGACAGGATTGTCTCTCTGATCTGTATTCTGCGAATCTGTTCCTCGTCCACTTTTCCGTTGATATCGCCTGCATATAGTTTCATCCCGTTGACAAACTCAACCGATTCTTCCTGTCTGTTAATCTGTTTTACTTCAAAGCCGCCTTGATATTCTTCCAAACCTCCCGAAATTTCGTATAAGTCGTCGCCGATTCCTACCTTTCGATATTGTTTCCGAATCCCGCTTCCCATTTTAAAATCATACTGTATAACGGCAGCCGCATCAGACTCAGAACAACAGATCCTTTCTACATATATATAGCCGTCTGACGCCATTGTTTTTGTCTCTGCGATTCCTTTTACTTCAATTTTTTTCACAAGGTATTTTCTGTAAGCATCTGCCGCACTAAGGCGATACACCATATTATACAGACTGTCAGCTTTATGCGTTGCAGAATACCGAAGCGTAATAAGAGGGCAAAACTGTTTCATCCTCTCTTTTGTCTGCCTGCCTTCCACCGACTGTGGTTCATCAATAATTATGATCGGATTTGTTCCCGCGATCAAATCGATCGGCTTCCTTCCCTGAAACTCATCAAGATTCATATAAATTCTCCTTGCATCCTTTCCTTTTGCATTGAATGCCTGAGAATTGATGATCATTACATGAACAGAATTATCCGATGCAAACCGGTCGATTTCCGTAAGTCTCTCTGAATTATAAATAAAAAAACGGATCTTCTTTCCATACTCTTTTGCAAAATGTTCTCTCGTTATCTGAAATGTCTTATATACGCCCTCCCGAATCGCGATGCTTGGCACGACGACGAGAAACTTACTCCATCCGTATCGTTTATTTAATTCGTATATCGTCTTAATATAAGTGTACGTTTTCCCAACTCCGGTCTCCATCTCAACCGTCAGATGATATCCGTTTTCCCGCCCTTCCAGCTTTGAAGAAACCGGAATCTGATTCGCCTTTTGTATTTTCCGCAGATTATCTAATATTCTCTCATCGCTTAATTCGGGCACGATCTTCTGATTGCTCCATCCTGAAAAAGTTCCTTTTCTCTCTTCTGACGACGAATTTTTCCCCGATATTTCCCCTGTCATATAAGAAGGCGCCAAATATGGCTGTCCGTCAAAGACATCCGCAACTGCCTTCGCCGCATCAGCCTGAAATTTCTGATATTTAAACTGCAGTTTCATTTTCAACGTCTCCTTTTCTTCTTTTATACTTTTCCTGTCTGCCGGCGATTATATATTTTTACTTTATATTCAAACAAAACGAAATAAGTATCGGCACACAAAATGAACAGATCACTCCGTTTAAAACAGATAACACTACCGTTTCTTCATTTGTATATTTCAGCATTACCGGAAGCGTTGTATCTTCACTTGTCGCTCCCGCAGGTGCAATGCACGTATAATAATTAAAATGTACCGCCAAAAACGGAATAATAAAAAACGAAAAGATCTCTCTCATCAGATTACTCAAAAAAGCGATACTTCCGGCTTCTGCGCTTACCAGCTTGCTGATCGTTGCTCCTGAAAGACTGTACCAGCCTAATCCGCTCGCGATCGCCGTCCCATGACCAACAGGCATTTTAACGATCATAGAACAAATTATTCCTCCCAAAAGAGAGCCTATAATAATTCCGATCGGAATAATAAAAATCTTAATATGATATTCCCGTATTTTCTGCACAATACCGTCATACATTCCGATGCTTATTCCGACGGAGAACATTAATATATATAAAACAATATGGGTATTCTGCGTGATTGCGGAAATGAAACTGCTTTCCACATCAAAATAGCCGTAGACAAGTCCTGATACTAAGGACAATATCGTTAAAAAAACGATCATCTAAACCCCTTCTTTCCTAAAACTTTATTTTTTACAACGGCCTATTTATCTTTCTTCATAAAAACTCTTGTCAGCCAGTAAACCAATCCGATAGAAAGCACGGTCGGTATAAGGAAAAAGAGAAAGCTTGTCAGACCAAGCGATGATAATTCTTCAAAAAAATGATCTTTCTTTCCAAGCATGACTCCCATAGAAAAAATCAAAATAAACGTACAAAACAAAGAAAGATATTCATTTTTCTTTTTCGCCCTGCGCAGGATTGAAACTCTTCCTACTAAAATCCCGATACACATAACAATCAATATATCCATTTCTTAACTCCTCACAATCCGATTTTTCGCACTTATATACTATATCAAAATTTTCCTGTTTCGTCATGTATAAAAGGAAAACAAATACTTCAGGAATCACCGAAAAGCGCCAAAAAGCACATTGTCATCTGCTTGCGTGATTATATCACAGAATCTTATCATCCTCTATGCTATATATTAATAGAACAAACTTTTAGGAGGTCCGTCCACAGCTTAAAACAGGCAGTCTCCCTGCTCTGGACATTTTCGCTCCCGTGGGATTGGGCATACCACGGAACACTATTCCATCCGGGCGTCGCACAGTTTACTTTTGGATTTTACAGTGTCATGCTGACATCTACCGTACTTGGGGTTGCAACAATGATCTTGTTCAAACCGAGAAGCTGGTGCGTTTACTGTCCGATGGGAACAATGACTCAGCTCATCTGTAAGGCGAAAAGTCCAAAACTAAACGATTCAAAATGAGCCCACACGAAAAACCGATTCAAAAAACCGATTTAAAAACTTATTAAAAAACAATTTGAATAATTACGAAAAAAGCGGACAGTTCACTGTTCCGCTTTTTCTGTTCAGATGTTCAGACTTTCTGCTCAGATTTTTCCGTTAAACTTATTCTGTTCCATATTGTCCGCCCATATTGTTTTTGTTTTATTTATTTTGATCTTTCACTACTTCCAAAGCTTTCTCTAACTGGGTGTCTGCTTCGGGATTATTCTCATCGTATTCATACTCTACTTCCACGTCAGGCTCTACGCCTTTGCCGTTGATGCTCCGTCCGTTTGGAGTATAGTATTCTGCGATTGTCATTTTTAAGCATGTTCCGTCTCCAAGATCCATTAACTGCTGAACGACCCCTTTTCCATAAGTCGTCATACCGACGATCTCTCCGATGCCGTAATCCTGCACAGCTCCGCTGAAAATCTCCGACGCGCTGGCGCTGTATTGATTTACAAGTACGGCAAGCGGCTTATCAAATTCATTTGCTCCGTCGCAAGTAACTTCTTCTACATTCCCTTCTTTGTCTTTTGTCGACACGATCACTCCTTCCGGAAGAAGCAGCTTCAGCATATCTGTTACTGTATCAAAATTTCCGCCGGGATTATTACGAAGATCAATTACAAGCCCTTTCATTCCCTGCTTTTCAAGATCTTCCAGCGCCGTTTCAAATTGATGATAAGTTACGCTGTCAAACTCGCTTACAGCGATATAGCCAATCTGATCTTCTTTCATTTCATATGCGACTGTCTGTACTTCGATCTTATCCCTGACAGCCGTCACTTCAACTTCTTTTCCGTCTCTTAGCACATGGAGGACAACCGACGTACCTTTTTCGCCTTTGATCCACGAAACGACTGTATCCAGTTCATATCCCGCCGTCTCATGTTCGTCTACCTTATATAAGATATCGCCTGATTTCAAGCCCGCCTTGTCTGCAGGTGAATCTTCATACACATTGACGATCGTAATCTCATCTGTTCCGAGCTGCTTCGACATCGATGCTCCGATTCCGAAAAATTCACCGTTCGTTGTTTCAAAAAGCTCCTTCGCTTCCTGTTCATCGTAGTATTCTGTATACGGATCTCCCAGCGCGCCTGCATACCCTGAATAAATACCTTCTACAAGGGCATCTTTATCAATCTCATCTTCATACAGATAATACTTCTCTATCAACGCGTTAAGCCTGTCAAGTTTATGTTCCATATCTGATCTTGATGTACTTTCCGTTGCAAAATTGCCTTTGAAAAATACGGCAGATACCACCTTTGCAGCTCCCCATACTCCGGTAATTATAACTGCGCCGATCACGATTCCTACAAGAACGCCAATCCCGAATCTGCTTTTTTTCTTCCCGCTGCCTAAAGAACCTTCATTTGCATCCACGCTGCCCCGACTCATCTTGATTTCATCCGACTCATTTTGATTATTACTAGTTTGATCCATGTTTTTCATTCCCCTGTTTTCGTTCATCCGCAAATTTTCTTACATCACATCGCATTACTTTCCAACGCCCCTCTATCTATTATATAACCGTTTTTATTTCCCATTCGACTTTTATGAAATGTCGCCAAACTTTTTGTCTATACAGAAGAAAGACAAAACAGATCATACTCTGCCTTGTCTCCCCTCTTCTTCCATATACGGGAAATCTCCCATATAGTAAATTTCACTGACTGAATCATTACCCCCGGCTATTCCTATGTATAACCACTTTACATATACAAATCAGGATTTACAGGTACATTATTCAGCTCCACCTGAAAATGAAGATGCGGTCCGGTTGACTGCCCTGTGCTTCCCACATATCCGATCTGCTGACCTTTCTCTACATATTGCCCTGCTCTGACGGCAAGTGCGCTGTGATGCATATATTTTGTCACAAGTCCGTTTCCGTGATTAATAACAACCCAGTTTCCGGCGCTGTAGCTGAATCCGGCGATCACAACCGTTCCTGCCGCAGCCGCATATGTAGGTGTTCCTACAGCCGCAGCATAATCATGTCCTTTATGGCCGCCGACCTCATATGGCCTGATCTCGCCAAAATAACTGGATTGGTACGACATACCCGGACACGGGTGCGTAAAATATCCGTTTCCGCTCACGACGTTTCCGCCCGTTGAAGGAATATAATTATTTCCTGCCTGCTCCTGTTGGATTCTTTCAACTTCTTTTGCCTTTTCCAATGCAGCAGCATTCGCATCGATCTCCGACTGGATATTGCTAAGTTTTTCTTTATTCTCATCGATCATTTTCTGAACTTCCGTCTGCTGACCGACAAGCTTTGTCTGAAGCGTATTCAGTTCCTCATATTCTGCCTGAACCTCTTCTTCTTTCACCTCGATTTCTTCAACCGTATCCTGATACCTTATAAGTTCGTCTCTGTCATACTCTGAGATTTGAGAAATATATTCTGCCTTATTCAGAAAATCTCCCATATTCTTACTCTCGGCAAGAACGGCTACAAACTGAGTATTTCCACTCTCATACATATATTTGATACGAACTTTCATTCTCTCATACTGATCATTCGCATCAATCTGAGCCTGAACAAGTTCATTTTCAACCTGTTCGATCTCCTCTTCTTTTTCTGTCAGTTTCTTCTGCGTTTCTTCCATATCGGCAACGATCCCTTTTAATTTTTCCGTGAGATCTTTCGCCTCTGCCTCAGCCTGTTCTTTTTTGCCTTCAAGCTCGTCCGCTTTATTTTCCGCTTCCTGAACGGTAACAGCCCCTACGTTCATCGTCATTCCGGCACACAGCGCCAACGCAAGAAATAAACTCGCCACCCTCTTCATTCTACACTTCATCGAGTATACCTCCTATACTTTCAGATGTTTGCGCACCGTAAAGAAACTTCCGAGGAAACCGATTCCGATTCCCATTACCACACCGATCGGGAGTAAGATCTGATATACAGTCGACACCGGAAGGAATGTAATAATATTCTCAAGAATACTGAATTTCACCATAATGTACTGAACTGCTTTATCATACAGGAAGTACAGCAGTACAAGCGGAATCGCCGCGCCGAAAATACCAATGATAAGACCTTCGATCACGAACGGAGAACGAACGACAAAGTCTTTCGCTCCGATGTACTTCATGATCGCAATCTCTTCTTTTCGCACGGTAATACCCATCGTAACGGTATTACTGATCAGGAAGATCGAAACTCCGAGAAGGATAATGATAATTGTGATCGAAATAACCGCTACAAGTGTATTTACGCTTGAAAGCATCTTCGCTACTACGTCCGACTTGTTTACTTCTCGTACGCCGTCCAGTTTTTGTGCATAAGAAACAAGTTCTTTCTGCGTCTCCGAAAGAGAACGGCTTCTCGCTGTAAGACTCTTACTGTCTTCCGCTGTTTTCATATATACTTCATAGTTGTCCGAAGATGCCAGCGGGTTATCGTTTTTAAATCCTTCTGCCAGCTCCGGATTGTCTGCAAAATACTGCTTCTGGAATTCTTCCCATGCTTCTTCTGCCGATATGTACTTTACTTCTGCCACATCTTTGCGGGCTTCCAGCGCCTTCCCGATCGCTTTCTTCTCTGAATCTGTAGCGTCTTCTTCAAAGAATACTGTGATCGCAACGCCTTCCTCCGCTGTTTTTATAATATGCTGAAAATTTACAATAATCGAAAAGAATAATCCAAACAAGAAGATACAAGCTGACATTGTCGCAATGGACGCGAGCGAAAACATCTTGTTTCTCCAGATATTCTTAACGCCTTGTTTTCCGACGTATCCAAATGTACTAATCCTCATCTATATACCCACCTTTTTGTTCATCACTGACGATCACACCTTGTTTCATAGTGATCACGCGCTCGTTCATCTCGTTTACAATCTCCTGGTTATGCGTAACGACAAGCACTGTCGTTCCTCTTTCATTCGCCTCTTTCAAAAGGCTCATGATCTCCCATGAGTTCGTTGGATCTAAGTTTCCCGTAGGCTCGTCTGCCAACAAAATAGCGGGTTCGTTTACGATTGCCCTTGCGATTGCAACTCGCTGCTGCTCTCCGCCTGATAATTCCTTCGGAAACGATTTATATTTTTGCGCAAGACCGACCAGCGAAAGCGCCGCAGGCACTTTTTTCTTGATCACTTTTGTCGGCGTTTCCGTCACGCGCAGGGCAAACGCAATATTTTCATAAATGTTTCTGTCTCTCAAAAGACGGAAGTCCTGAAACACAACGCCCAATCCTCTTCTGTATTTCGCGATATTGCGGTGTTTCATACGATTCAGGTTCTGCCCGTTTACTATGATCGTTCCCTCAGTCGGATTCAACTCCTTCATGATCAAACGAATCAGGGTAGACTTTCCCGAGCCGCTGTCTCCGACGATGAAAACGAATTCTCCCCGTTCGATTTTCACAGAGACTCCGTTAAGAGCTGAATTGCCCTTAGAGTACTCTTTCGTCACGTTTCTTAATTCAATCATAAGTTCCTCCTAATTATTTATACTCCTGTAAGATCTAATACTCTAATGATTCCATATATTTCATATATTTTACAACCATAAGCGCGATCTTGAACGTGATCGCATCCTCAAACACACGCAGATCAAGCCCCGTGCTCTTCTGAAGTTTATCCAGTCTGTATACAAGAGTATTTCTGTGAATGTACAACTGCCGGGATGTTTCCGATACATTCAGACTGTTCTCAAAAAATTTATTGATCGTTGTCAATGTCTCCTCATCAAAATCATCCGGCGATTTCCCCTCGAAAATCTCTCTGATAAACATCTTGCACAACGGAATCGGGAGCTGATAGATCAGACGGCCGATACCAAGTGTCGTAAATGCAACAATATCCTTTTCCGCAAAGAAAATTTTCCCTACGTCAAGCGCAAGCTTCGCCTCTTTATAGGACTTGGATACTTCCTTGATGTCGCTGATGATCGTACCGTATGCAATACGGATCTGCTCGTCCTTTGTATCTTCCTTCAGCATGTCGAGCATTTCCTTCGCCATCTTCTCAAGCTCTTTCGCCCCGTCTTTTTCTGTGAGTTCTTTTACTACAATGATATTCTTCTCATCAACCGCAGTAATAAAATCTTTTGATTTTCCGCCAAGAAGATTTCTCACATTCTCAAGCGCGGCATTATCCTTTTCGTGTGATGTCTCAATAATAAAGATAACACGTTTTACCTCCGTGTCAATATGTAATTTTTTAGCACGGTTATAAATGTCTACCAACAGAAGGTTGTCCAGAAGAAGATTTTTAATAAAATTATCTTTGTCGAACCTTTCTTTATAAGCTACCAGCAGACTGTGGATCTGGAATGCCGCAACTTTGCCGAGCATATACGCCGTCTCGCTGTCACCTTCCGCCAGCAGTACGTACTCAAGCCTCTGCTCGTCAAAAATCTTAAAAAACTGACATCCCTGTATTACCTGACTGTCCGCAGGCGATTCTACAAACGAGATTACCGCGCTGTTTCGTTCCTGCGCATTGTCTAATGTAGATGCCAGTTCCTTTCCCTCTGTATCTAATACTGAGAAGTCAACTTTGGAAATTCCTTTCAATCCGTCGATCGTATTCTGAAGTATCTGATTTGAAATCATGCCTGTTCCTCCACTCCTTGGATTTATATCATGTACATTTTTCACAAACTTTAAAAGCGAAAATATTCCTCTTTCTTAGATTCGTATATTATATTAATGCAAAACAGCAAAAAAAGAAAGAGGAAATACATATTTTTTATGCATTTCCTCAGATATTTTACAAAAAATTCATATTTTAATGTCTATACATTGTTCACAAATTCCATATATGGACATTTTTCCCGCTTTTGTCTAGTCTGATTTTTTCTGTTGTTTCCCTACTAACAGATGAAATCGCTTTTTCAGCAGAAACCGGGAGAGCCTTTTGGAAAGCTTTCTCTCGCCATAACTTTTTTCAAGCAGAGTTCCACATCCGAACCACAGTTTTACATTTAAAAGAGCTTGATTTTCCGCGATAAACTTTTCTTGATAAGGAGAAGTCAGTACGGACAAGATACAGTCCGTCTCTGTTCCGTTGATCTCATTGACTACGTCTTCTTCCCGGTTTTCTCCCTCTTTGATCAGCGCGTGTCCCGTCAGAAAAATTCCTTTGTCATAATACTTCATGGCATTTTCCACAGTATTTAGCTTTTCTTCCGATTCGGCAAGCAAAAAAACTCTTTTTCTGTTCTTCTGAAGGTATTTCATAAACATTTTTATAAATGTCTGATTTTCCGCTTCTCTTAGTTTTATCCTGTCGGTTTCCCCTGCCGCTTCGAGAATTTCTGTCTCTCCGGGCAGAATAAGACCAAATCCGGATGTCGATCTTATCCACTCGTCTTCATCCCGCGCGCGCATCAATGCGCTCATAGATAAAACTTCGATAATATCAACCGACTCTCTTTCCAGAAACGCAATCGCTTTTAACATCGCTTCCTTCGCTGTTATGCAGTCCATTTCCGTACTCAAAACATTTATTCTTTCTTTCATACACATCACCTGTCGTCTCCCTCGGATGTATAATTCTATCAAATTTGTCTATCTTTGTAAAGAAATATTCTGCCCGCCGGATCGCTGCTTCTTCTTTCGTGTCACTAATCCTCCGATCCTGCCTGTCTCCTTTGATGTAAGTGATTTCCAGCCTTCCGTCATCACTTTATCGAGAAGCCCTATTTCCTCAGCCACCTCATATTTCAGCTTTTCATCCGGATCAAGATTTGCCGGATCGATCGTCTTTGATTTTTTCCCTGACATACAACTTCCCCTTTCTTCTTTCAAAGGAGTATTGCCCGTTTTAGCAAATCGTATTCATCCGATCTGCTCCGTCAAAGATATCGCTGATCTTACATGTATAATTTTTCCACTCTTCCCTATAAAAATCCAACTGCGCGATTCCCTTTTCGGTCACTTTATAATACCGTCTGTTTCTGCCTTCAAACTGTCGATCATATACTTCCAGACACTCATCTTTCTGAAGCCTTCGCAAAACCGGATACAATGTCGATTCCGATACGTCGATCACTTTTCTTACATCCTGCGTGATCCTGTATCCATATGTTCCCGTTTCTTCCATAGATACGACTGCCAGTACGATCGCATCCAACAGGGCAGCTCCTGTATGAAATACCATCTGTTCCTCCTTTTTTGCCAAAGACATTGTATTATATGAGTAATATTATATTTTGTATAATATAGTTTGTCAATACAATATTATCCGGAAAAACCATTGATCGCCGCCCTGTAAATCGTCTGTTCAGCTCCGCTTATACCCGGTCAACCCAATATCGAATTGCAGATTCGAGAAACTTTGCACATCCATTCACTTCTTTATCATAATACATTTTAAACCTCTCGTCGCTGATATAGAGATTGCCGATTGCCGCATGCGCCTCTTTCGTATACTGTTTCCATGTCTTTCCAAGCCATTCTTTATGAAGTGCGACGATCCGCCTGCCGCATTCATCCTCCGGGTTTGCTCCGCCTCTTACCGCATCCTGTAATTGTATGCGGATTTCTTCACCCAGATTTTGAAATCTCTCGTATTCCTCCTCTGTCATATCTAAAACTTTCCTGTTTGCGGCATCCATCTCTTCATCGCCATATTTTTCGCGGATTTCCGCCCCGTGTTTTTCTTCATTTTCCCGAACTACTCTTTCTTTAAACGCCTGAAATTTTTCCTGATCACTCATATCATATTCTCCTTTCATTGAACGTATCGTCTGTTCCACTGTTTGGATCAGAGCTTCCATATGGTTTCTCTTTTCCTCAAGTTCCAAAAGGTGTTCCCGCAAAGCCGCCATAATGTCAAAGTCTTTCTGATAGATGATCTTCTTGATCTGCTTTAGTTCCATTCCCCGTTCCTTGTAAAACAGAATCTGCTGCAGGATCTCCAGTTCCCGCTCTCCATAGTACCGATATCCGGCTTCACTTGTCTTTGATGGTTTCAGCAATCCGATCTGATCATAATAACGAAGTGTGCGCGCACTCACTCCTGTTAGTTCCGATACTTCTTTAATGCCGCACTTCACCGTTTTCACCTCCTGTTAAAATACCCTAAGCCGATATTTTCTTTCTTTTCTATCAGCTTAGGGCAAGTATATTACTTGACGTTACGTCAAAGTCAAGAGCATCTGACATATTTTTTCGTAACAGTTCATCCATACAGATGTACAGGAAGCACAAAACATGCTTGCATATTTTTGCAAGCGGACATCTGTATGTGCTTAGCGCCTTTTTATGAGTAAAACAGTGGCGGCAGCCACAATAAGCACGCAGTGCGGTTTTACGAATGGCGCGGGCTGAACTGTTACATTGTTCTTTAATAATTCAAAAGCACATATCCGGCTATCACACAATGGATCACAAAAAATATCGGTACGCTGATGACAAATTTTGCTTTCTTTGTTTTATGCCTGAACATCATCATTCCTGCTAAAGCTCCAACCGAACCGCCTGCAAACGCCGCAAGCAGAAGAACTTTTTCGGGAATCCGCCATCTTCCCGATTTTGCTTTCCACTTATCTATACCGTACATCAGCCATACCCCAACATTTAATGCGAGCAAACAATACATCAAAATCTTCATACGATGATCTCCTCTTTTAAAGTAAACGAATAAATAATCTTCTCTTTTACAGTTTTTCCCGTAAGCTGAGACAGGGCATGTGCATAATATTCAAGCTGCGCATGATATTTTTCCACAAGTTCTTTTCTGCTTTTCACCTGATCCGTCTTATAATCAAGCACGACAAGTCCGTCTTCTTCTTCAAAATAAACGTCGATAATCCCCTGCACTAATATCTTTTCCCCGGACAGATCTCCCTGATAGATCTCCGATGCATTCACGCTGATCACAAAAGGCTGCTCTTTATAAAGTTTTCTGTTCCTTGCCGCCTGTAACATCCGCACTCCGCTCTTAGTCCGAAGAAACCGCATCATATCTTCTGTCTCAATACATTCTGCCATTTCCCTCGATAAACGTCCATCTTCCGCAAGCCTTTCCACCTCTGCTTCCAGATCATCTGCTTCGTATTCTTTTGCAAAATCAAGCAGTTCTAAAAACTTGTGATATGCGCTTCCCCGTGAAGCGCCGGAAAGAGTTTCTTCCTCTTTTATAAAACGGGGAAGAAGAGGAACCGTCTGTGGTTCTTTATACATTTCCTCTCCCGCTTCTTCTTGCAGCGCCTTTCTTTTTTTCAGCTCCGATACGGTAAACTTCATTTTCATACCGCCTTCCGAATAATACGGATAAACGTAATCTGCCTGTTCATCCAGACATTTTCGTATTTCCGGATCATACACTTTTGTCACATCCCAGTGTTTCAATACGTCAAGCGCCAACTGTTCTGACTTCACCTGTAAAATATCTGCTCCTATGTCATTTCCTGTATACTGAAAAATGCAGACAGGCGCATCTTCTAACGCCGCCTCCTCCTCTTCAGACCAAAGAGCCGGTATGATCCAGTCGAAATATGATTTTGCACCTGCCGTGATAACTCCGTCTTTGCCGGAGCGCATAATGAAACGATCCGGCAAAACCCCTGTCATGATCAGTTTTTCCTTTGCTCTTGTCAACGCTACATACAGAATGCGCATCTCCTCTGCCCACATTTCATACATTGCCTCTTCCCGAATCAGCTTTTTCAAAAATGTAGGCGCTTTTGTTCTCCGTTTCAGATCGATCTTATCAATCCCAATGCCCCATTCAGGATGAAGGATCATGCTGCTTTTCGTATCCTGTGTATTAAATTGTTTTCCCATACCTGCCGCAAAAACAACCGGAAATTCCAAACCTTTACTCTTATGAATACTCATGATCCTTACCGTATCCGCCTGTTCATCCATGATCCCGGCTTCTCCGTAATCAACGTCATATTTTTTCAGTTGTTCGATATACCGCACAAAATGAAACAATCCTTTGTAGCTTGTTCCTTCAAACGCCTTTGCTTTTTCCACCAGCATCTCTACGTTTGCGGCTCTTTGCACTCCGCCTTCCATCGCCGAAATGTATATACCGAAACCTGTTTCTTCTATAATCTCCGTCAACAGATCATGAATCGGAGTATACGACACTTTTTTTCTGAAATGATCCACCTGACTGAAAAATCTCATCAGACGATCTTTCAAGACCGGATCCTGTGCTTCTTCCGACGCGTACATCCGCGCGCTTTCATGAAACGGTACGTCGGGATATGCGACTCTGATCTTTGCCATATCTTCTGTCAGAAGATTTCCCAAAGGCGACGCCAGAACCGCCGCAAGCGGGAGATCCTGCCTTCCGTTATCGAGTATTTTAAGATAGTCAAGCAATACGCTCACTTCATAAGTTTCAAAATACCCTTCCCTGCTTACAGAATATGCGGGAATCCCTTCTTCTGCAAGGACTGCCGAAAAATCTTCTGCCCATCCTTTCACACTTCTTGTCAAAATCACAATATCTTTATACTGCACCGGACGATATTCCCCTGTTTTTTTATCCGACACAACCCCGCCGCGCATCAAACTTTTAATTCTGCGCGCGATCATCCTCGCTTCTGACCGACGTACGTTTTCCGCTTCTTTATCGCGGTCTTTTAAGATCAAAAGCTCCGTCTTGAAAAGATCTGTGTTTCTTTCACATTCTGACGATATGTATCGTTTTGCCTCAATTTCTTCTGTTTTCGGAAACTTCGCCCCAAGATAAAGCGCCGCGCTGTCATCATATTCGATTCCGCCCATTTCTTTTTTCATAATACGTCGGAAGATATAATTGACACTGTCCAGAACTTCTCCTCTGCTTCTGAAGTTTTTATGCAGATCGATCCTCTGTCTGTCACTGTCTTCTAAACTGTATGTGTTATATTTTTGCATAAACAGTTCAGGTCTTGAAAGACGGAAGCTGTAAATGCTCTGCTTTACATCGCCTACCATAAAAATATTATTTTTTCCTTCTGCCTGTCCCGATACGCTTGTCAGGATCGTCTCCTGTACAAAATTACTGTCCTGATATTCGTCGATCATAATTTCTTCAAACTGTTTTGCATATTCTCCGGCTACGGCAGACGGAACAAGTTCTCCGTTTTTTTCTTCAGTCAGTATATCAAGCGCAAACCGTTCCATATCGTTAAAATCTATCATATTTCTGCCGCGCTTCTTTTCCGCAAACTTTTCTGCGAACAGCTTTACCAAAGATACGAGCGTTTTCACAGACTCTCCCGCCGAAACCATGTCCTCTTTCCATACGCTTTCCGGCGCGTAAAAATAAGTTTCCTTCACCCCGGCAATCGCCTTTTTTGCCTGTTCTCTCAACGCCTTTACGGACTCTCTTTTTTCAGCCGATACACTGTCATCTTTTTTTCTCGAAAGCGTTTTCCATACAAACCGATCAGCCGCGTCATACATTTCTGCAAAATCACTGCATTTTCTTATCTTCTCTATTCCACGAAGATCCTCTTCCAGCATATCCGCATACATATACGGTCCATCCGGCTCCTCACATATTTTCAATCCTCTGCGGATCAGTTTTTCCGGTTCTTCGATCCGAATAAGAACGTGTTCTTTTGCCCGCCGTATCATCGCTTCCGCCGCCTCTTCTTCTGTATATACCGCAGCACAACGGTCAAGCCACTGTTCCGGTCTTGGATAACTGCCGGAATATTCGTATAATTTTAAAATGATCCCTTCGATCTTCCGGTCATTTTTCCCTGTTCCAAACCGCTCTGTAAAGGAAAGGAACTCTTCCTCTCCTTTGGAATAACACTCTTCAAGCAATTCATCGAGAACGTCTTGTTTTAAAAGTTTTAATTCTCCGTCTTCTCCGATCCGAAATCCCGGATCAAGATCGATCACATGAAAATGTTCCCTTATCACAGACAGACAAAAACTGTGTATCGTCGTGATCGGCGCACTGTGAACTAACGTAGCCTGCCTCTCCAGATGTACGTTTCCCGGATTTTCTTCCAGCTTTTTCTCGATCGCTTCTCTGATCCTGTCCTTCATCTCTGCTGCCGCCGCTTCTGTAAATGTCACAATCAAAAGTCTGTCCACATCGACAGGACTTTGCTCATCTGTGATCTTTTGAATAATACGTTCTACGAGAACGGCTGTCTTTCCCGATCCTGCCGCCGCAGATACAAGAATATTACGATTTCGCAGATCTATGACCTTTTGCTGCTGTTTTGTCCATTTCACGCCCATTCTTATCCTTCCCTGCCTTTCCCGCTTTGCTCGTTTTCCGAAGCGTCCCGGCTGACATTTTCTTCCAAAGCCTCCCGCATCTTTTTCACCGCATCGTCTGAAGAATATCTCTCCAGCCTGCGGTAACTACATCCTTCAAGACGCGGATCGAACCCACATATATCTCTGTACGGACAGTAATCACATCCTGTAGTTTCTCCCATCTCATACGGAGAGGCGGAAACTTCTCCGTCATACATTCGGTCTTTGACCGACTCTTCTTTTCGTTTCGCAAAAGAAAGTACTAGCCGAAACAGTTCTTCCGGAAGCGCGTGAGACGTTTTACTCAATGAACCGTCTTTATTTCTTCCTATTGGAAAAAGGAGCGAATTCCCCGAAAGTTCTTTCTCCAAATGCGAAATCACCATATCATCCCCGTTAACTAGCCCATCCTGCTTTAATTCTTTTAAAATACTTCTCTCCACGGCATCCTGAGTTTTTTCTTCCGAAACGATCGGATCTTGTATCCGATAATAAAATATTCCTGCCGGGACGATCGTTTTATGAGGATGTTTTCTTTGCTCTACATCCAAAGCCGCGTTCAGATATACCGGAAGCTGCATTTGCAGACCATGATACAACGCCGTAATATCAAAACTTTTCATTCCCGTTTTATAATCTGTCACTTTGACATAAACACAGTCATTGTCAAAACATGTATCGATTCGGTCAATCTTCCCGCTTCCGAACTGCATCTCGTACCCGCTTGGAAGAAAGTCTCCTTTTTCTATCTGCTTTGTCAGCGCCCACACAGAAGTTCGGATAAGACGTTTGATCCGAGTGATCATATATTCATTTCGCGCCGAACTGAAAAGAACTGTATTCCCATAATCTATTACGCTTTCTTCCACACTCTCATCGATCATCTCGTCACGAAGAGCTTCCGGTATTTCCTGCCATTTCATTTTCTGCGCATCCGCCTTTTTGGAAAACGTCTCCAAAGACTTGTGCGCGATATTTCCGAGATCAAGCGCCTCAAACCCATATTCTTCCCGGTCTGAAAGCCGCAGTCCGTAACTTAAAAAATGAGCATATGCACAAGACGCAAATTTTTCCAGTCTTGTCACACTGACGCGATTTCGATCACTATAAAGTTCTTTTGTCAGTTCCGGTGCAAGCCTCGTATCTGTTTTATGCAGAAAACCTGCATTCAAAATACTTTCGATCTCTTTTTTATTTCTTCCGTCTTTTTGAAACCATGTATACAACTCTTTCCACTCATTATCCAGCCCGAGACGGCGGCTGCAAATTCCTTTTGCCACTTTCTCGATCCCCCCTCTTCGGGTGATCTCTCTGTCGCTAAGCTTTCTGTTTTCTTCATCGACAACGGACAGATTCGGAAACAGCCTGCGAAGCTCCTGTATCAAATACGCCGGACGCAGAGATTTTCCCTCCCCCGACACCTTTGACCATGACAGGCTTAGAAGTTCCGTCGGTTTTGTCAGCGCCGTATATAAATAAAATTTCTGTATATAGATTTTTTCCTTCGGTCCGGGCGACAACGAGATATCTTTCTCTTTGAATTTTTCTCTGTCCCGCTCAGACAAAATGCCGCCCGTTCCCGCATTGCCCGGCAAAAGCACATCGTTCGCTCCGACAAAAAACAAGGCGCGGATATCTTTCATTCTTGTACGCTCTACGTCTCCGATCACAACCTGGTCAATGCTCGGAGGAATCACTCCCACTTTCGCCTCTTCAAATCCGGCGTCAAGAAGCTCGCAGTATTCTTTCAGCGTAATCGGCTCGTCGCCTAACAGTTCCGAAAACTTGTCAAACAACTCCATGACGATCCGGTAGATCTGCTCATATTCTTTTGCAAGTGTAAGTTCTCCCTGTTCTGCGAAAAATTTCTGCTGTTGTTCCAATTTCTCCTGAAGATGCTCTCCTGCGATAAATTCATATACCGCAAGCGTAATGTCAAGCACCGTCTTTTTTTTCTGTCTTGAAACGAACATAAGCGGATCGATCTTTTCGACAAATTTCACGCGCAGATGATTTAACTTTTCCACTTCTTCCTCATCCGCCTCTTTCGTTTTCCTCGCCCATGCCTGCTGCCATTTTTTATATCCCTTTATCCCCAGCGCAAGACAGTAGTTTTCCAATCGGTCGATCTCATCTTCCGTAAATTCACAATATCCGGATCTTAAATAACGAAATACGCTTTCATAAGTAAAATTTTCCTGTATCATCCCCAGAAGGCTGCGGACATACTCTACAAAAGAATTCAGAAGAATACTTTTCTTATGATCCATAAACACAGGTATGTCAAAAGAAGCACATGCTTTTTCCAACACATCCGCATACACATTCATATCTGACGCGATCACGGCAATGTCTCTGTATCGGTATCCTTTTGTCCTCACTAACCGCCTGATACTTTCTGCTACATACTTTGCCTCTTTTCCCGGAGAGCGCACTTCATGCAGCGATACAGACTCACAGCTTCCGTTATATTTTGCGCCTGAATACCGGAATAGTTCCGTTTCCAAAAACGCCATTTCCGAACAATCCCGAAAACGATACACCGGCCTTTCAAACAAACATATCGGTTCTTCAATCTCTGTTTTTTTCTCACCCGCAATCTTCATAAGAGATGTGACCATCTGTTTGCCGAGCGCAAAAATCTGATACGGATGTTCATATACATACGGATTTTCTCTTCCGTCCATCGTCACTGTGATCATCACTTTTTCGCACACTGAAAAAAGCTCACCGATCAAACGGTTTTGTACAGGCGTAAAACCTGTAAACCCGTCCATCGCCACCACGCTTCCTTTTAAAATATCGGAATACGGAACAGCGTCGCTGAGCACATCGAGCATTTCTTCTTTTGTAATGTATTTTTCACTTAAATACTCTTCAAATTTTTCATATATAGTTCGGATATCATCCAGTTTATAATGCAGATAACTTTCAGGCGGCACTTCTTTCATAAAATCATCCAAACGTTCAAAGTCTACGCCATACTGCGCAAATTCCGAAAGAACAGACTTCACTTCGCTTATATAACCTTGTTTTTTCAGGTTTCCCTTAAAGACCTTCAGATCTTTTTCACACTCGCCCGCAATTTTGCGCAAAACAAGATTTTTTCCTTCATCATCAAGCACAACACGGGCATCCTGACCCACCTCTTCAAAAACGCGGTACGCCAGACGCCCGAAACTTAACACATCAATATTCATGATCCCGCCTTTTGGATGCGCAAGACAGAGATCTTTTTGTGTCTGCATCGTAAACTGCTCGGGAACGATGACAAGATAATTCTTGTCAGGATTTTCAATCGCTTCCCGAACAACCGTATCATATAAACAGTAAGATTTTCCGCTTCCGGAATTTCCCATAATAAATTGTAATGACATAAACCGCCTCCTGCCACAGGTCTTCCAACATATTTTTCTTGATTATACTACCCGTGCACATTCCTGACAAGAAGCCGGTTTATCTGTCCTTTACTATGTTTTGTTATTTTACCAGATCTGCAAGCGCTCCCTTCGGAACAGCGCCGACCTGTTTTCCTGTCATCTCTCCGTTTTTAAACGCGATAAATGTCGGGATGCTCATAACACCGTAGCGCTGCGCTACTTCCATCTCTTCGTCAATATTGATCTTACATACTTTTACATCGTCCAATTCTCCGGAAATCTCTTCTACTACCGGTCCCATCATCTTACACGGTCCGCACCAGTCAGCGTAGAAATCTACCAATACCGGGCGATCTGCCTGAAGAACTTCCTGATCAAAATTTGCCGTTGTTAATTTTACTACTGCCATTTTTCTTTCTCCTTTTCCCGACCTTATTCGGTCTGTTTTTATTGATTCGATTTTTGTTTTCTTTCATTGAGTATGGCTTTATATTATACCGGATGAATTTTCTTTTCAGTGACAAAATCACAATTAACATCTATGTGCCGTTTTGCCGTTTCAAGATTAGATTTTTCTCAGTCCTGCCTCGTTAAGTATTTCCACTTTCCCGCGGGTCAGTTTCACAAGTCCGTCAGCCTGAAACTGCTTCAGTATCCTTGTCACTACTTCCCTCGCTGTCCCCGCATCCCGCGCCAATGCCTCGTGCGTAATCGCCAGACTGTCTGAGCGCTCCATCACTTTATGGTCGAGCAGAGCCGATGCGATACGAGATGCTACATTTGAAAAAACGAACTGATTAAACAGCCACATGATGTCAGAAAACTTTTCCGATATCATCTCCATCGTATAGTCTTTCACAATTCCGCTCTCATCATACAGTTTGCGATACACACACTTTGGAATCGTATAAAGTTCACAGTCTGTTTCCATCTCCATATCAAGCTCCACATCCATACCGTTAAGCATACACGCCGCGCTCAGAATACTGACATCTCCTTCCAGCAAACGGAATAATGTAATATCTCCGCCGCCCGGTGATGTAATAAATACCCGCACTCTTCCTTTTCCGATGATCTGGACTCCGGCGCATTCTCCGCCGCCGAAATGGAGCTGCGTTTTCTTTTGGCATTCTGTTTTTACCATATTGTTCCTGATTTCTTCTTTCTGTTTATCTGTCAGACTTTCCCAAAAAGGAAGCGCCTGTTCTAAAATTTCATTCATTTCCACTTTTCACCTTCCGTCTTGCTGCCTCTTATTATAAAAGAATCTTCCTGAAATATAAAGTGTAAAATCTCTCCGCCCGCTCCGCCTGAATTTCTTCTTCGCCGTTTTCCCCTGCAATTTTATCCAAAACGCAGAATATGTCAAAAAAAACCGTCATAATATTAATAAATATTAATATTACTGTAGAAATATTGACGAATATTGCATAAATACAAATTTTTCTTCTTCCTTTTATCACGCCAAAGTGGTATAATGTTATAGACTTTACTACAAAGTCTTTAATTTTACAGAAAGGAAAAGGAATGAACATCATGGAAAAGAAAAATGAGTTCAAACCGTATATTCCGGCAGATAAAATCGTTCCGGAGTTTACGGTAACTTCAATCGTGATTGGTATTATCCTTGCAGTCGTTTTCGGAGCCGCAAACGCATACCTCGGACTGATCGTCGGTATGACAGTATCAGCTTCCATTCCGGCAGCAGTTATCTCTATGGGTATCATCCGTGTGATTCTTCGTAAGGATTCCATTCTCGAAAACAATCTTGTGCAGACAATCGGTTCCGCCGGAGAGTCTGTAGCGGCAGGTGCTATCTTCACTCTGCCTGCATTATTTATCTGGGCTGAGGAGGGAAAAATCGCTTTCCCAAGTATGATGACGATCTTTCTCGTTGCACTTTTCGGAGGTGTCCTCGGAATTTGCTTCATGGTGCCGCTTCGTCAGGCATTGATCGTTGAAGAACACGGCACACTTCCGTTCCCGGAAGGAACAGCCTGCGCAGAAGTTCTTCTTGCAGGAGAAGAGGGAGGCGCAAAAGCAGGTACTGTATTCGCAGGACTCGGTATCGCAGCAGCTTACAAATTCATCGCAGACGGATTCAAATTATTCCCAAGCGAAATCGGTTATGCTTTCAAAAGCTATGCAGGATCTCAGATCGGTATTCAGGTTCTTCCTGCTCTTGCAGGTGTCGGCTTCATCTGTGGACCGAAGATTTCAAGCTACATGCTTGCAGGAGGTACTCTGAGCTGGTTCGTACTTATGCCGGCAATCGCTTTGTTCGGCGCTGACGCTACGATCTTCCCAGGCACAGCTCCGATCTCTGAATTGCTTGCAGCCAACGGACCGTCTGCTCTTTGGAGCAACTACATCAAATACATCGGAGCCGGAGCTGTTGCTACCGGCGGTATGATCAGCCTGATCAAGAGCTTCCCGCTGATCGTCCGTACATTTAAACAGGCTATGTCCAGTATGTCCAAAAAACGTTCCAACACAACGCTCGTTCGTACACAGCAGGATCTTCCTATGCCGATCCTTCTTGTAGTTCTTCTTGTGATCGTTGTTGCAATCTGGCTCATCCCGGCATTCCCTGTAAGTCCGCTCGGATCACTTATCATCGTAATCTTCGGTTTCTTCTTTGCAACCGTTTCTTCTCGTATGGTAGGTCTGATCGGTTCTTCTAACAACCCTGTTTCCGGTATGGCGATCGCAACATTGATCATCGCTACACTGGCTTTAAAAGCAACAGGTACAACAGGTACAAAAGGTATGGTCGGAGCAATCGCTATCGGCGGTATCATCTGTGTAATCGCAGCAATCGCCGGAGATACGTCTCAGGACCTTAAAACCGGATTTATCGTAGGAGCTACACCGAAGAAACAGCAGATCGGTGAATTGATCGGTGTCATTGTTTCAGCGGCAGCTATCGGCGGAGTTCTCTACCTTCTGAACGAAGCTTGGTCTTACGGTTCAAAAGAACTTCCGGCAGCTCAGGCTACAATGATGAAAATGCTCGTTGAAGGTATCATGAACGCAGAACTTCCGTGGGGACTCATCCTTATCGGTGTGTTTATCGCAATCGTAGTCGAGATCATAAAAGTTCCGGTAATGCCGTTCGCAGTCGGTATGTATCTCCCGTTCAGCTTAAGCGCAGGTATCATGGCCGGTGGAGCTGTTCGTTTCCTTGTTGAAAAGATCAAAGGTACGGACGAAGAAAAGAAAGCCCGCACAGACAAAGGCGTGCTCTTCACATCAGGACTTATCGCAGGAGAAGGTATCACCGGTATCCTGCTTGCAGGATTTGCAGTTGCGAAACTTGACGTAGCTTTAAAATTCTCACTTCCGCAAGTTGGAAGTCTGATTATCTTCATCGCTCTTCTCGGCGGATTGTTCGCACTCTGCATGAAAGCGAAACCTGCTAAAAAATAAAACCGTACATTCAGTTCAACGTATAAACAAAGTACATACATGATCTGATTGTTCACCGGAGGCAGTCTGCTGCTTGCAGGCTGCCTCTTTTTATGATATTATTCTGTAATGATATTGTAGAGAGGATCTTCATTAAGATGAGTAAAAAAAGTAAAAAAAACGAAAAAAACTATCTTGATTTTATTCCTGTAAAAAATCCGGATATAGAATATGAAACAGATGAAAACGGAATCGTCACCGTCTTTATCGAATGGAAAGGCTTCTATCACAAAATTGCCCAGAAAATATTCCGCCGCCCGAGAGTCAGCGATATTAAAATGGATAAGTACGGAAGTTTCGTATGGCATGCGATAGACGATGAAAAAGACGTACATCAGCTTTCCAAAGAAATGGAATCTGAATTTCCGAAAATGGAAAAATCATTATCCCGTTTAATTAAATTTCTTGAGATCATGAAAGACAACAACCTGATCTACTGGAAAGGAGAGGAGAAAAAATAATGTTAAAATACATTCCCTACGTCCTTATGTTTGCCGTTGCCACAATGATCATTTACGGATGGGGTCTTTGGCGCACAATGCACCAGAAACAGGATCTCTCCAACATGCTCTGTTCAAAAGGAATCTCCAAAGTCAAAAAAGCGCTCAAAAAAAATAAGTCGCTGACAAAAAAAGAACTGGAACCCTTTGTAAAAGATCTGACCGCAAAACAGCCGTTCAACAGCGAGCGAATCGGAGTGACCGATCCAAATGCTTTCCTTGATTCGATTCTCCCGTATATGCTGAAACAAAAAATGATAAAAGAAATAAGAGAAGACAAAAAAGTTGTCTATCAGTTAAACAAATAACTGATAGACAACTTTTTCTTATCGCATGCTCCACACAGCGATCATTTTCCATTCATCGGATCAAGAATGATAATACAGTTCGATCGGATCGATCGGATCAAACGGATGCTCTTCTTCCATTTTTTTATTTCTGCCATGTCTTTTCACTAATTCTCCGCTCTTATTATAAACCCAGAAGGAATATACCAAAAGCTTGTTGATCTTTCCGATCTTTTCCTTCGTAGTCTTATTATAAAGCACTCCTCCCGCTTTAAACGGAGTTTTCTTATGGATCAGCGAAATCAGTTCCGTCTCACATGTAACAGGTTCCGGAAGGATCGTATATCCCCGTCCGACACAGTCCGGCTTATGTGAATCACTTCCGCCAGTCATAACTTTTCCATATTTTTTCGCCAGTTTTTCCGCACCTGAATTCGACGAAACGGGCTCACAGCTATTAAATGCCTCTACAAAATCAAAACGCTTTACAATCTCCGGAGATAAGTAATACCGCCGCGCATTCGTAAAACTCATATACTTCTCACCGCATGGATGAGCAGGACCTAGGACTCCGCCGTTTCGATGCACAAGGTCGATTAAAAGCGCCAGCGGCATCCCCCGCATCTCAAGCAGACGCATCTTCACCCCTTCCGGCATAATAACAAGGATATGCCCGGCATCCCTTGTGTCATACTCAATCCCTTTCAATACAACAAAATCCGTATGCTTCTTTCCTTTTATATTTTCTTTCCAATATCGGTATCCGTTGTATGTGTCATGATCGGTAATGACCATCCCTTGAAAACCATGCTTTTTTAAAATCGTAATATACTCTTCCACTCCAACCTTGCTGTCGATCGAGCCTTCTTTCACGTGGCAATGCATATCTATTTTCATACACAAGCCCCCTTTTCCGGTGTAATCACCTGATATTTTTTATCCCTATCATTCATGAAATTATTATACATCATCCGAACAGTTGATTACAACTGTTATACACCGACATTTCACATTTCAGAAGACAACGGTAGTTGATAAAATCCAAAACACCCGGTCACTCACTCCTGTATCGCTGCAACCCCTCCGAAAAGACATGCCGTACATACAGACATATAAACGACTGCCGGAATCTCTGTTCTCCCAAATGCAAACAACACCGCCAGAAATATTGTCAAAAATAAACAGATCACTATAAAAATTTCTCTTGCTGTCTTTCTTTTTCTCTTCATAATAAAAACACACCTTTCCAAAATATCATCTTTTCCAAAAAGTTTTCCAAAAAGTTTTCTAAAAAAATCTTATCAGAAAAGGTGTGCCATAAACCCGACTCATTACGCAATATACAGCAATACATAGCAATATACATACCTCTGCCAAGTTTTATGCTTTCGCTATTTTACCGAATATATTTCCGCACAACTGAAAGTGGATGCCAATCAACTCATCTTGATCAACATCCACTTTCAATGTGATATTACTATCATTCTTTTTTTACCTCTCTTTTCTATCTTCTTTTTGATAGATCAACTTACGTTCCCGGTGGTCCGTACCTCCTATTCTTAGATTTCCATCGAACTTCAGTTTCCGATGGATTTTTCAAATACAGATTTTACTTCTCTCATAACTTTCTCGTCATTATGATCTTTCTCTGTATCTTTCCATCCGATCCCTGATCACGATATCCGATGGATGAATAAAACATTTACTAAAATTCTTTCAAAACAAAATATTTTTTATTTAGTTTTGATTGATTATTTAGTTTGTTTTATTTGTTGATTTAATAATATCACTCTATTATGTGTTTGTCAATATTATTTCTAATATTTTTTCATTTTATTTTAAATTATCTGTTATTTTATATCCTCATTGTGAATAATCTGAAATACAGGCAGCAAACGAGCAGCAAAAAGAAAAGCTCAATGAATTTTCTCCATGAAAAAATCTGTCAGTAACATAATCAAAAAAGTCACAGTTGACTTCTCCCCTTCTCCCCATTAAAATAAAACATAAATGTCAATACATCAAAAGAGGAGTGGTTATATATGGAACATTTAAAAATACCGGAGGGATATTCTTCTCCGCTTACAATCCGTGAAACAGAAGTCGCTATCAAAGAAGTTAAGGATCATTTCGAGCGCGCGCTTGCAAAATCTCTTCATTTGACGCGTGTATCTGCCCCGTTGTTTGTTCTTCCGCAGTCCGGTATGAACGACAATCTAAACGGAATTGAACGTCCGGTATCATTCGGAATCAAAGAGCAGGACGATGCCTGCGCGGAAATCGTTCATTCCCTCGCAAAATGGAAGCGATATGCCTTAAAAAAATACGGTTTTCATTCCGGCGAAGGTCTTTACACTGACATGACTGCAATCCGTCGTGACGAAGATACCGATAACATCCACTCCCTTTATGTCGATCAGTGGGATTGGGAAAAGATTATTTCCAAAGAAGAACGGAATATGGAAACACTGGAATACACAGTCAGAAAGGTATACAGTGCATTAAAAGATACCGAGGACTACATATCAAGAAGGTACAACTATATCGAACCTCTTCTTCCTGATGATATTTTCTTCATCACTTCACAGGAACTGGAAGACATGTTCCCTGACTGCACTCCAAAAGAACGAGAACTGCGTATTGCAAAAGCAAAAGGCGCCGTATTCATCTCACAGATCGGAAAAGTGCTCGCTTCAGGCGAAAAGCACGACGGACGTGCGCCGGACTATGACGACTGGGAGTTAAACGGCGATATCATCGTTTATTATCCGGTTCTTGACATCGCTCTCGAGCTTTCTTCTATGGGCATCCGTGTCGATGAAGAATCATTAAAATCTCAATTAAAAACCGCAGGATGCGAAGACCGCGCTAAACTGCCTTTCCAGAAATCTCTTCTTGACGGAGAACTCCCTTATACTGTAGGCGGCGGGATCGGCCAGTCACGTATCTGTATGTATTATTTAAGAAAAGCTCACATCGGAGAAGTCCATTCTTCTATGTGGCCGGAATCAATCGTCGAAACCGCTTCCGAAAACGGAATCCATTTATTATAAAATGCACAAAACTGCCGCACTGAACTTAACTAAAAATCAGTTCAATGCGGCAGTTCTCTTTTATTCAGACATCATGGTTTCTTCATAGAAGAAATCCGTTTTCTTCTAAAGTCCATGTGTCGTCTTTACTTTCACGTGTAAACATCCAACTATAACCTTCATATGAAGTTCCCGGAGTGAACACGCCCGGTTCGGCATCCTCCTCAACATAAAAATCCATATCTATGATCAGTGTCTCTAATCCCTTGTCTTCATATTTTTGAAGGAGCGGAGCATATCCCGCATCATTTTCATGAAGAGAAGTTACATGGCAGTCCGGCATTTCCTTTATGAGGTTTTCTTCGATTATTTTAACTGCGCGGTCGATAGCCGGATCATTTTCAGGCAGATCTATAACAGCATCCGCCAATATTTTTTCCGAAGCCTTTTCTTCTTTTATAAAAGAAAAATAAGCCGATAAAACTAAATACGAGCAATATAGAAATCAAAGGAATCAATCGTTTTTTATTCATATCTCAAAATCTCCTTAGACAAAATCTTTTCAGACTCTTTTATCTGTTGCCGTCACCATATTCCCAAACCATACCGAGCTCATCCATATACCGGTTACTGAATGACCGTTTTTCTTACTACGCCGACTGCCTGCATGTGCTGTGCTTTATGGCGATCTTCCACAACTGTTTTCGGATATCGGATGCAGCCGTTATTTTCATATGGATCATTAAAATAATAACTATCTTCGTCATAACCGACAAGCAACATACAATGTTCGTTGGAGATCCACGTAAACGTCTCTCCTGTATCTAAGAGTTTCCACTGCGGACCTACGATCGGATCACGCATATTGATACACGCCCAATAAATAACCGGCATCCCCTGATCGATATATTTTTCAACCAGTTCATCAGTTGTCATCCCGGTCTCGTCCGTCACGGTATATTCAGCGCCTATTATTTTCTCAAGGGCTTCCCGGATCACCGGAGCATAGCATCCAAACGACTCGTCATCGTACGGACTTCCACAAAAATACCGATGCGGATCAGGACCGTAAACCTGCCCGTCTCTTTCTTCAAAAGACTTCTTTTCCAAATATTTTTCTATGAATTCGTCAACCGTTATATCAATGCCCAGAAACCGAAGAAGCATTACCGTCGATACACTTTCGCATCCCGTCGGGTACAGCTTGCTCTGATCGATATACGGAACATCAATACATACTTTTTTCTGCTCACCCGGCATGTTTCTTTACCTGCTTTCTCTCCAAGAACATCCGCATTCCCATAAGAACACCGATCAGAAGGATCAGACTGATTCCAAGTACGATCCACCACACCCGTATGATTCCCGCAAGAATATAGCCGACAAAACTTACCGTGGCGACAACTGCCGCATACTGCATCTGAGTAGACACATGGTTGATATGATTGCTCTGCGCTCCGGCAGACGACATAACAGTTGTGTCGGAAATCGGCGAAATGTGATCTCCGCAAACCGCTCCGGCAAGAACAGCCGATACAGAAATCGTCATCATCGTCAGGTTATCCGCTCCTGCAAAAAGAGCTGTCGCTATCGGAACGAGAATTGCAAATGTTCCCCACGACGTTCCTGTAGAAAATGACAGAAAGATCGCTACTACAAACAAAATCGCCGGAATGAAGATACTTGCCGAAGCGTTATCTCCTACAATTCCCCCGACAAATTCAGCCAGTCCGAGAGCATCTCCCATCCCTTTCAAAGACCATGCAAAAATAAGGATCGTAACAGCCGGAACCATTAATTTAAAGCCTTCTGCGAGACTGTCCATAAATCCTTTAAACGTTACGACTTTTCTCGGAAGATACAAAATCAACATAAAAAATACTGTAACGAGTGTCGCAAAGATCAAGCTTGTCTCTGCATCGCATCCCGAAAAAGCTGTAATAAGATTTGTCGCTCCGCCCTGGAATCCTGTATAGATCATTGCTCCAACCGCAGATACGATCAAAACCGCTACCGGAAGTACAAGGTCGATCACCTTACCGTTCGGATTGATCTCATCTTCCGCAACCTGATCGAATTCTTCTCCTCCTGTCGTAAACAGATCTCCTTTCGCCGCGTTTCTCTCATGCTTTTTCATCAGTCCGAAGTCAAACGCCGTCACCGTAATGAAAATAACCATCGTCAGTGTTAAAAGCGCATACAAGTTATACGGGATCGTATTCATAAAAAGCTGAAATCCGCTGATCCCCGCATCTTCCGGCACGTAAGAATTTACCGCAGCCGCCCAACTGGAGATCGGCGCGATAATACAGACAGGAGCCGCTGTCGAATCGATGATATACGCAAGTTTCGCTCTTGACACTTTATACCTGTCTGTTACCGGTCTCATTACCGATCCGACAGTCAGACAGTTAAAATAATCGTCTACAAAAATAAGCATACCAAGACCTGTCGTCGCCAAAAGGGCGCTCTTTTTCGACTTGATCTTCGTTCCCGCCCATCTTCCATAGGCTGCGGAACCTCCTGACTTTGCCATAAGAACAATGATCATTCCAAGCAAAACGTCAAAAATCAAAATATTCAGATTCATACTGTTTTTCATAATGTCAAAAAAATTGACAAATGACTCCCACGGATTAAATCCGCTGTAAAGCATTGCACCTACCGCCACGCCGATAAAAAGAGAACTGTACACCTCTTTTGTTATAAATGCGAGCACGATTGCAAGCAGCGGCGGGACAAGCGCCCACCATGTTCCGATAAACATTGATCCGTCCATACTTCACTCTCCATCTCTCTTAATCCTTTTTCTTTTCGTATCCCCGTCCTTTTCATGACGGTTTCTCTACGATTATACCATACTTTCTTTTATATCAAAAGCATTTATCGAAGAGAATAATGCTGATATAATAGCTAATAACATCACCATTATCAAAACTCGTCTCACATATACAAAAACTTCTATCAAAATGTGATGACAAAGGAGGTACTATCATGTCAAAATATATCATGGCTATGGATGCCGGAACGACAAGCAACCGATGCATCCTTTTCAATAAAAAGGGGCAAGTGTGCAGCGTCGCCCAAAGAGAATTCACCCAATATTTTCCTCATCCCGGATGGGTAGAGCACGATGCCGACGAAATATGGGCCTGTCAGCTCGGAGTTGCCGTAGAAGCAATGAACAAGATCGGTGCATCGGCAGAAGATATCGCGGCGATCGGTATTACAAACCAAAGAGAAACCGCTATCGTATGGGACCGAAAAACAGGAGAACCGGTCTATAACGCCATCGTCTGGCAATGCCGCCGCACTTCCGAATACTGCGATTCTTTGAAAGAAAAAGGTCTTACGGAAAAATTTCGTCAAAAAACGGGTCTTGTAATCGACGCTTATTTTTCCGCCACAAAGATCAAATGGATACTGGACAATGTCCCCGGAGCCAGAGAACGTGCAGAACGTCAGGAACTTCTTTTCGGCACAGTGGAGACATGGCTCATCTGGAAAATGACAAAAGGACGGGCACATGTAACGGATTACTCCAATGCTTCCCGTACGATGCTGTTTAACATCAACACCCTTTCCTGGGACGACGAGATCCTGTCCGAACTTGACATTCCGAAAAGTATGCTTCCTCAGCCAAAACCGTCAAGCTGTATCTACGGAAAGACCGATCCCGCATTTTTCGGCGGAGAGATTCCTATCGCGGGAGCTGCCGGCGATCAGCAGGCCGCCCTTTTCGGTCAGACTTGTTTTCAGGCCGGAGAAGCCAAAAACACTTACGGAACGGGCTGCTTTTTATTAATGAATACAGGCGAAAAACCTGTATTTTCCGAAAACGGACTTGTGACAACGATTGCCTGGGGATTGGACGGAAAGGTGACTTATGCGCTTGAAGGCTCTATTTTCGTAGCAGGAGCCGCCATACAATGGCTCAGAGATGAAATGCGCCTTATAGATTCAGCCGAAGATTCGGAATATATGGCGTCAAAAGTAGAAGATACGAACGGATGTTACGTCGTTCCTGCTTTCACAGGTCTTGGCGCTCCTCACTGGGATCAGTATGCACGGGGAACGATCGTAGGTATCACCCGCGGAGTAAACAAATATCACATCATCCGCGCCACTCTTGAATCGATCGCTTATCAGGTAAACGACGTGCTGGAGGCGATGAAAGCCGATTCCGGCATTGCGCTTTCTTCACTCAATGTAGACGGAGGTGCAAGCGCGAATAATTTTCTCATGCAGGTACAGGCAGATATTATAAACGCCCCTGTCAATCGTCCTTCTTTTGTAGAGACGACCGCCATGGGCGCTGCTTATCTTGCCGGACTTGCTTCCGGTTATTGGAAAAGCAAAGAAGAAATCGCAAATAACCGCTCAACCGATAAAATCTTCCTTCCTTCTGTCTGTGAAGAACTTCGGCTTAGCCGCATCAAAGGATGGAATAAAGCTGTAAAATATTCCTACGGATGGGCGAAAAACAACGATTCCGAAAAATCATTTTAAAAAACCGATGCCGAAAATCAATTCAGGAAATTTTCAATGATGACAGCTTCCGCTTCTTCCTCGCTCATACCGAACGTGCGAAGCTTCACAAGCTGTTCATCATTGATTCTGCCGATTGCCGCTTCATGAACGATCTGCGCATCTACATGTTTTGCATTGATCTCCGGAATAGAGCTTATCTCTGCCTGATCCATAATAATCGAATCACACTGCACATGTGCATGACACCGGTTATTGCCGATCGCTCTCGGATGAAAGACTTGTTTTGAATTTCCTTTCCCGACCGATCTGGAAACAATTCTTGCCGAGCTGTTTGTTCCGTTTAACTCAATGTCCATATTGGAAACTGCCGACTGTTCTTCATCTGTCATCAGCTTTTCTGTCACAAACAGTTTCGCGTTGTCCGCCAGCTCAATATAATTTTCTCTCTCCGTACAGTCTACGCCGCTGATCTGCGTTGTCTCAAGCGTAAATACTGAATTCTCTCCGACATAGATCTTTGTCACCGGATTGAGCGTTTTCTTACCCGAGCCGTTTCCCTGAGCATAATGATTTTCTATATATTTCACATTCGCATTTTTACCTACATGAAATGCATGGATTCCGTCATGACGGGTTTCCGAACACCCTTCCCCGTGGATTCCGCATCCTGCGATAATCGTTACATCTGCTCCGTCTTCTATATAGAAATCATTGTATACAATATCCACACCTTCTTCAGTCATTACTACAGGAATGTGAACCTGCTCTTCTTTTGCTTCACCGCTTATATAAATATCGATTCCCTGTCTGTCCTCTTTCGGAACAATCTTAATATGACGGCTGTCCCCATGACAAACCGCCAAACCGTTCAGTCTGAGGTTATATGCCCCTTCCTTTTTAAATCCATAAGAATCGATCACATCAAGCACTTGCTGTGTCACAACAGCGTCTTTGTCATTTCCTTCAAAATCAGCGCTCATAAAGTTCGCCTCCTTTTTGTATTCTGCATCCGCATGATTCCGGTTTCTTCCCGAACAAGATCGGAACGATCTCATCCGCCGTGCCGACCGCTTCTACTTTTCCGTCTCCGATAACCATGATCCTGTCCGCCATGCGTATAATACGCTCTTGATGTGAGATCAAGATCAGACTCTGCTTCTTTTCTTTGTGAATCTGTTCAAACCGCTTGATCAACATCGAAAAACTCCACAGGTCAATCCCTGCTTCCGGTTCATCAAATACACATATCTTATGATCTTTTGCCAGAACTGTCGCAATTTCAATCCTCTTCATCTCTCCGCCCGAAAGCGTCGCGTCAGCTTCTCTGTTAATATATTCTTTCGCGCAAAGACCGACACTGCTTAACAACTCACAGCATGTCGTATCATCTAATTCTCTGCCTGCCGCAAGAGAAAGCAGCCTTTTTACTGTCATCCCCTTAAAGCGCGGCGGCTGCTGAAATGCAAACCCCATTCCTGCCTGCGCTCTCTTATCGATCGTATACGATGTAATATCCTGCCCGTCCAGTATGATCTTACCGCCTGTCGCCTCATTGATCCCCATAAGAAGTTTCGCAAGCGTCGATTTACCTCCCCCGTTAGGACCTGTAATGACAAGCATCTCCCCGTCTTCCACCGTAAAACTTACATCTGTTAATATCTCTGATTGTCTTCCTTCTTCTGTTATATTGTACGATAAATGTTCTGCCTGTAACATTCCGGAAATTCACTTCCTTTTTCTTTTTTATTTCTCTTTTTATTTTTCTTCTTTATTTCTCTTTTTATTTTTTCTTCTGCTCTGCGCAGAAAAAATTATATTTTACGCAGAAAATTGATGAATAGATAAAAGTTTCTCCCTTTTTCGTCATTTTGAAAAATATCCGAACTTTTCTCTATACTTGTCTGCATAAAAACTGCCCCGCCTCCAGATAAAAGTAAATTCTCGCACTATATGAAAATCTTCCAATGGAATTTTGACCAATGCTTCGCTTTCCAACTCTTCCCATATGGCAGTTTCATATAAAAATGTAATACCGCATTTTAATTTTGTCAACTCTTTGATCGTATGCATACTTCCAATCTCTACCGTCTGCCGAAAATTACCGATGCTCAGATTACAGGACTCCAAATACCTCTCCAGCACTTCGCGCGTACCCGATCCGTCCTCTCTGATCAAAATACGTTCTCCGAAAAGATCTTCTATCCGTTTTGGTTTCTTTTTAAACGGATAATCAGGGCTGCACACCGCTATATACGGCTCTTCTGAATATTTCTGAAAATCATATTCATTCTTCTTGAAAAAACCTTCTACCAAAGCAAAGTCGATCTCGCCTTCATCCAGTTTCTTCAAAAGTTCCCGTGTATTTTCTACGATCATATGTATGTGCGCGTTCGGATACATTTCAAGATAATTAAAAATCATTTTCCCGCCCAGCACATCTCCCACTGTCCTCGTTGCTCCGAAACGAAGTTCTTCTGATTCGCCCGCTCTTTTCATCTCATCTTGCATTGCAGTTTCATCATGCATCATCGTCAATGACGCGTTTTTCAAAATCTCTCCCGCTTCGGTCAGCTCCAGCTTTTTCCCCTCATAGCGGAACAGCTTCGTATTATAATGCTTTTCCAGAAAACGGATATGCTGTGATACCGCAGGCTGAGTGATATTCAGTTTTTCCGCTGCCCGTGTGAAATTCATATACCGGCATACCGCCAGAAACGTTTCCATTCTAAAATCAAGCATACTCTTTCCCCGTTATATTTCTCAACAGTTCAGCCATACAGTGTACGTGAAGCAGAAAACATGCCTGCATGTTTTTGCGAGCGGACATCTGTATGCGGTGAGCGCCCGTTTATGAGTAAAACAGTGGCAGCAGCCACGATAAGCACGCAGTGTGGTTTTACGAATGGCGCAGACTGAACTGTTACTTTCTCTTTCCTCATTATATCATTTTTATATTTTATAAGCAGCGGGCGGTGTTTTCACCGAACACCCGCCCGAGCTCTATAAGAATTACTCCCTGCGTTTAATTATAACATAAATTTATTATTATATAAATATTAATAATTTTATTTTATATATTTTTTATGATATTGTATTTCCGGAAACAGGAATAACAACACATCATTTTGCAAAGGAGATTTTATTATGAACTTTTTAAAAAAGAACGGCGCCGGTCTTCTGCTATGTCTCGCCATCTCCATTCCGGCATGGTTTCTCGGAAAATCATTTCCCGTCATAGGAGGACCTGTCTTTGCCATTCTAATCGGCATGGTTTTGACACTGATATTAAAAGAAAAAGAACCGTTTACCGCAGGAATTAACTATACCTCCAAAAAAATACTGCAGGCCGCTGTTATTTTTCTTGGATTCGGAATGAATTTATCTCAAATACTTGCAGGCGGAAAGCAGTCTTTGCCGATCATAATTTCCACGATCACAACATCGCTTATCATTGCATTTATTTTATATAAAGCTCTGAAACTAAAGACAAACAATGCAATTTTAGTCGGCGTGGGATCGTCCATATGCGGAGGAAGCGCGATCGCCGCAACCGCGCCTGTCATCGACGCGACGGACGAAGAGGTTGCTCAGTCGATCTCTGTTATCTTTTTATTCAACGTGCTGGCCGCACTGATCTTTCCTACGTTGGGCGCTGTCCTCGGACTAAGCAATGAAGGTTTCGGATTATTTGCCGGAACTGCCATTAACGACACATCATCCGTAACCGCGGCTGCCGCCGCCTGGGACGGAATCCACGCAAGTCATACTCTGGAAACTGCAACGATCGTAAAAATGACCCGTACGCTTGCTATTATCCCGATCACATTAGCCCTAGCTTTTTATCGGGAAAAAAAGGAGAAAAAAGAAGAAGGCTCTTCTTTTAGCTTCAAGAAGTCCTTCCCGTTCTTTGTGCTTTTTTTCATCCTTGCATCTGTCGTAACAACAATATTCCACCTTCCTGCCGCAGTCACAGGTCCTCTTAAGGAACTGAGCAAATTTTTGATCGTCATGGCTATGGCGGCGATCGGGCTGAATACAAATATCGTTCACCTTGTAAAAACAGGCGCGAAACCAATCTTCACAGGTTTTTGCTGCTGGGTCGGCATATCGCTTGTAAGTCTTGGAATGCAGCATATGATGGGACTTTGGTAAAGAATTTAATTGTCCGTTTTCCCCAAAAATGGTATACTGTCTATAAATATCTGAGAACCGAAACCACATCGTTTTTAACAGGAAAACTGCCGGAGATGATCAGGCAAAATATAATGAGGCAGAAACATGAAATTAAAAAACATTTTACTTGTTGTAAAAGATATCGAAAAATCAAAACAATTTTATCATGATTTATTTGGTTTAGACATGATACTTGACAATGACGGAAATATCATTTTAACGGAAGGTCTTGTCCTTCAAGATGAAAAGATATGGAGAGACTTTTTGAAAAAAGAGATCTTTCCGAAAAGCAATTCTTGCGAACTGTATTTTGAAGAGAAAAATATAGAAAAATTTATCGAAAAGCTGGAAAAATTATACCCGTCAATCCAATATGTCAATCGGCTCATGACACATAGCTGGGGACAAAAGGTAATCCGTTTTTATGATTTGGACGGTAATTTGATCGAAGTAGGAACTCCTGTCTAACAGCACAGAGTCTTTTTTCAGAAAAGATGATATACCGTTTTCAAAAAACAGTCTGTAACGCATGAAAAAATCCTACTCTCAAATTTTGTCGTAGTAGAAAGGAGCTGTCATATGAAAAAATTTATGAAAGAAATAACATTATTTATAATTCAATTATTGATTTTTTATCTGTTTCCTTTATTTGCAAAACAGATTGACGCAATAGGCATGGTTCTCTTCCTTATCACTGCGACATTTGTATTATCTGCTCTAATGGGAATCATCTCAACTAACAAGATCAAATATTTCTATCCGCTTATAACAGCAATACTTTTTATTCCTTCCGTGTTCATTTATTATAACGAAAGCGCTCTTATTCATTCTGTCTGGTATTTTGTCGTTTCCGTTGTCGGAACAGCGATCGGAACGGTCATAACCAAATTATTTGCAAAATAATCATGAAACCACAGCATGATAGATGCAAATAGGGAGACACATTAATAAAAAATATCTGCTTCTATTCACCTGAATAAGCTATGAAAAAAGGATATATTCTTTTTCCATAGCTTATTCTTTTCGTTTAACGGATTTTGCATCTATCACTGCCGGATTTGACTCATATATTATACCGTCATATTTAACAATAACTTGATCCCCCACAAGAAAGTCATCGTTTCTGTTTTCCTTGCCTTTTTCAAACCTTATCACAAAATATTTCCCGTGAGAATCCACAAAATCTTTTTCTGTAGCTTCTATTTTAAGCTGATTCTTATTTTCGATTACTACACCTGTCATCGAATGCCTGTTAAAACATACATTCCACAATAAAATACTCAAAAAAGCAAAAATCACAACCGCCAAAAATATTTTTATTCTTTTAAAAGAATGACTGTCTGTCATGCGATACACCTTCCTCTCTTTTCGCAAATAACAAAAATGGGAGACGCACTTTTTTCATATTCAACTGTCTGCTCAACAGAAAAATATCTTTTTTGTGCAATCTCCCATTTTATTTACTGTATTTAAAATCGTCTGTTTTATAAATTTCCGAGCAATTTATCTATACTTACAAGTTTCACACTCAGTACAAAAATTTCCGCCGCAACGGACAATTCTTCCGGAGTCGGATAAGACGGCGCAATACGGATATTACTGTCATGAGGATCTTTTCCATACGGGAATGTCGCCCCTGCTCCGGTCATTACAAGACCTGCCTCTTTCGCCTTTGCAACGATCGCCTTTGCGCAGCCTTCCATTGCATCAAAAGAGATAAAGTATCCGCCGTGAGGCGCGATCCATGATCCGATTTCCAGTCCTCCCAATTCTCTTTCCAGAACATCCAGAACCGCCTCAAACTTCGGCCGGAGAATATCGGCATGTTTCTTCATATGCTCTACGATTCCGTGAATATTTTTGAAAAATCTCACATGACGCAACTGATTTACTTTATCATGTCCGATCGTCTGAACTTTCATCATATTACGAACGTCTTTTAAGTTTGCTTCCGACGCCGCCAAAGCCGCGATGCCTGATCCCGGGAAGCTGATCTTGGAAGTTGAAGAGAACTTATAAACCATATCAGGATTTCCCGCTTTTTTACATTCCATCAAAATCTCAAGAAGATAGTCCTGCTTATCTTCATACAGATGATGTACGCAATATGCATTATCCCAAAAAATACGGAAATCTTTTGCAGCCGGTTTCAGATTAGCAAAACGATATACCGTATCATCAGAATATGTGATTCCCTGCGGATTAGAATACTTCGGCACACACCAGATTCCTTTGACCGACTCATCTTCACTGACAAGTTTTTCCACAAGATCCATATCCGGACCTGTAGGAGTCATCGGTATATTGACCATCTCAATTCCGAAAAATTCCGTAATCGCAAAATGTCTGTCATACCCCGGAACCGGACATAAAAATTTCACTTTATCTAATTTACACCACGGTGTATTGCCCATAATTCCATGAGTCATGGCACGGGAAACCGTATCATACATTACATTCAGACTTGAGTTTCCGAAGATGATCACATTATCTTTCGGCACTTCCATCATATCTGCGAGAAGCTGTTTTGCCTCATCAATACCGTCAAGGTTTCCGTAATTTCGGCAGTCTACTCCGTCTTCGCAAATGAGATTCGCATCCCCTGCAAGCACTTTCATCATATCCATTGATAAGTTCAACTGATCTGCAGCCGGCTTTCCTCTGGACATATCCAGCTTTAATCCCTTTTCTTTTACTTCTTCAAAGCGCGCTTCTAATTCGCTTTTTAATTCCAACAGCTCTTCTTTACTTAAATCTTTATACGCAGTCATTACAGGACTCCTCCGTTTTATTTTTTCATCACTGTATCGTATTGTATACATTTTTTGATATTTCGTCAATGCTTTCCGTCATTTTTTTAATTACGAAAACACTTTTTGGAGGAATTTTATAATAATTTTGAAATTTTGAAAGGCTTTTCATTCATGGTTTGATCTTTTCATATCATTTTTCTTTCTACAAACATCAGAAAGCGGCTATGGGATTTCACAGAAAACATTTTGAGAATTTAGATTTTTTTCTAAATAGATATTGACTTTTTATTTCCGCAGTGCTCTAATATATTTAGAAATATTTCTAAATACTATTTAAAGTAAGGGGGAATGTTTTTGAGCTTTGCCGAAACGTTTAAAGCATTATCCGATCCGGTAAGACGGGAAATTCTGGAACTTCTGAAAAAGGGCAGAATGTCTGCCGGAGAGATCGCAAGTCATTTTGATATGACGCAGGCGACTGTCTCCTATCATCTGAAGATTTTGAAAAAAGCAGATCTTATCAGGGAAACACGGGAGAAAAATTTTATTTTCTATGAGCTGAGCCTTACCGTATTAGAGGAGATTATGGTATGGATCTCAGACTTGAAAGGAGAAAAAGAGACATGAAAAAATATAAAACCACAATCATTATTACAACTTTGATCACATTACTTCCTATTGTGATCGGACTATTTCTTTGGAACAAACTTCCCGATACACTGGCAACACATTGGGGAAGCGACGGAACCGCAAACGGATGGTCCAGCAAAACATTTTCTGTCTTCGGAATGCCGCTCATCCTGACTGCGATCCACGTTTTGTGCCTTTTTGTCACTTTGAATGACCCGAAGAAAAAGAATATCCACAAGAAGCCTATGGCGCTTATTTTCTGGCTCGTTCCTGTGATTTCTCTTTTGGCTAACTGTTCGACTTATCTGATCGCTTTAGGAGTAGATTTCAGCATTGAAATCTTCATATCCGCTCTGATCGGTGTCTTTTTCATCGTTCTCGGAAACTATATGCCGAAACTTCAACAAAACTATACGATAGGCATCAAACTTCCGTGGACATTAAACAGCGAGGAAAACTGGAATCGAACCCATCGGCTCGGAGGCAAACTTTATATTGTTATGGGAATTGCCATGATTTTAATGTCGTTTATAGACAGCTTACTCGGAAGCGAAGCCGCCGCATGGATCATCCTGTCCGTGATCACTATAGGCGCTATAATTCCTGCCGCTTATTCTTTCTATTTGTATAAAAAAGGCATTTAAATGAATCTTCTATTATAAAAATAACGTCTGTCAGAATTTTTGATCCTGACGGACGTTATTTTTGTCCTCTTATACTCGTTTTCTTATGCTCGTTTTCTTATATTCGTTTTCTTATATTCGTTTTCTTATATTCGTTTTCTTATTCTCTTTTCTTATGTTTGCTTTTCATCTACTTTACAATTCCGACCATATCCGCAACACTTTCAAATCCATGTTGTTTCATATATGATTCAATCCCGTCTACGATCTTCATTGTCACTGCAGGATCAAAAAAGTTTGCTGTTCCTACCGATACGGCGCTTGCCCCCGCAAGAATCATTTCGATCGCATCTTCCGCAGATGCAATTCCGCCCATTCCGATTACGGGAACACTGACGACATTTGCCGCCTCATATACCATGCGCACAGCAATCGGATGAATCGCCGGTCCTGACACTCCGCCTGTTTTGTTTGCCAAAACAAACGCTTTTTTATTCACATCAATCTTCATCCCCGTTAAAGTATTGATCAAAGATACGGCGTCTGCGCCGCCTGCTTCCACCGCTTTCGCCATCTCGGAAATACTTGTAACATTCGGACTTAATTTCATGATGATCGGCTGTTTTGCATATTTTTTTACTGCCTTTGTAATCTCTTCCGCAGCGTTCGGATTCTGACCGAAGGCAATCCCGCCTTCTTTCACATTCGGACAGGAAATATTAATCTCCAGCATATCGACGTCTTCATTCGCCAGACGTTCTACGACTTCACAATAATCTTCTGTGGATCTTCCACATACATTTACAATGATCTTCGTGTCGTATTTTCTCAAAAACGGAATATCCCTCTCGCAAAACACATCGATTCCCGGGTTCTGCAAGCCGACTGCGTTCATCATTCCTCCGTAAGTTTCCGCTACTCTCGGCGTCGGATTTCCTGTCCACGGAACATTAGCAACGCCCTTTGTCGTCACAGCTCCGAGTCGGTTCAGATCGACAAAATCAGTAAACTCTGCTCCTGATCCGAACGTGCCGGAAGCAACTGTAACCGGGTTATTCCATTCCACTCCTGCGATCGTCACTTTTGTATTCATCAGATTTCCACCTCCGTTGACAAAAATACCGGACCGTCTTTACAGATTCTTTTGTTATGCACATTACTGTGATGATCTTTTTCTTTCGTCTTGCATACACATGCAAGACATGCTCCGATACCGCATGCCATGCGCTCTTCCAGCGAAATATAGCATTCGATCCCGTTTTCCTCCGCATAGTTTTTGATCGCGCGGAGCATCGGTGTCGGTCCACACGCATAGATAATATCTGCTTCCAATCCGTTTTCACGGATCGCATCCATTACATTGCCTTTCGTTCCCGCACTTCCGTCCTCTGTAGAAATATATACTTCCCCGTTTTGTTCAAACTCTGTTTTCAAAAACGTCTCGTCATTTCGGTATCCGACAATGATTTGCTTTTTCTCACAGCCGATCTGTTTTGCCAGTTCCAGAATCGGAGGCACTCCGATCCCTCCCCCTATGAGAAACGCCCGTTTTTCTAATGCTTTCTCCAGCGGGAATCCATTTCCCAACGGTCCGATCACAGGAATCGTATCGCCTTCTCCCATCTGTGAAAAAAGCTCTGTTCCTGTATTTTCTCCTGTAACACGGTATACAACGCGCAGTGCGCCTTTCTCTTTGTCTATCTCGCAAATACTGATCGGGCGCGGAAGAAGTTTGCTTCCGTCGTTTGTATACATCGAGATAAACTGCCCCGGCTCTGCCGTTTCCGCCGCTTTCGTTCTGATCCACATACTGTATATGCCATGCGCGATTTCTTCCTGTGAAATGATCGCCGCATTTTCTTTTTCTTTCGTCATATGTGTCATATGCTCCTTTATTTCAAATTCTCTATTACAAATTATCAACTGCTTTTTCCGTCAGATCGTCTTTGTCCCTGCCGGATACTTATTTTGCAGATTCAAGCGCTCCGCTGATGTCCGCGATCATATCTTCTACAGCCGCTCTGGAAGCGTCTCCGAAATTCTCTGCTCCGAACTTTGCATATGCTTCCTGCTTATATGCCGCAATAATTCCTCTCGACGAGTTCACGATCGCTCCAAGTCCGTCCTCATTAAAGAAATGAACAAGATCTTTTCCGCGGCCGCCCTGCGCGCCGTACCCCGGAACGAGAATATATGATTTCGGCATGATCTTTCTGAGGACTTTTCCCATCTCCGGGTATGTCGCTCCGACAACGGCGCCGATATAACTGTATTCATCTCCCATACACTCTGCGCCCCACTGCGCAACTTTTTCGCCTACATGTTCATACAGCGGACGTCCGTCAATGATGCGGTCTTGGAATTCTCCGCTGGACGGATTCGATGTTTTCACAAGAATAAATAACCCTTTTTTCTGCTCCTTGCATACGTCCGCAAACGGATTCACTCCGTCAGATCCAAGATACGGATTCACTGTTGCAAAATCTTCGTCAAACGGAACATACTCTTTTGATCCGACTTTTACCTTTCCGAGATGTCCTACCGCATATGCGGCTGACGTAGAACCGATATCTCCTCTTTTAATATCTCCGATCACAACAAGATCTTTTGATTTACAGTAATCTACTGTTTTCTTAAATGCGGCGATTCCCGGAACACCGAACTGCTCGTACATAGCAATCTGAGGCTTCACAGCCGGTATCAGATCATATGTCTTATCTACGATTTCTTTATTAAACTGCCAGATTGCCTCTGCAGCCCCTTCCAAAGTTTCCCCATACTCTGCAAACGCTTTTTCCTGAACATGCTGAGGAATATAGCTAAGCATCGGATCAAGACCTACTACGATCGGCGCTTTTGTCTTTTTAATCTTTTCTACTAATTTGTTAATCATACAAGTACCCTCCGTTTTCCTGAAAATCTGCCTTGCTTTTGTGTAAAGCAGATGCCTCACACATTTTCAGAACTTTTTTATCTTTTATATTTTATCACAATATCCGACTGACTTCTATACCAAAATCTTGCCTGCCTCATCCCTGAAATGCCAAAAGGAAGATTCCGAGATTGCAAATGATCGCCAAGATTCCTGGCAGATCCGGACTTTATCCTGTCGCCGCCGTAAAAATATAAGCGGACACTCTCGGAAATTCCTTAAGTATCCGCTTATATATTTTTAATCATTTCTCATTTATCTTTCGTTCTTCCGCTTTATCCGGCTTACATAATAGCTTTTTTCGCCTCTTGTTTTCCGGCCTTCCTGTGAGCCGCAAATTTAAAACAGTTCAAACAGGCCGCCCGGCACGAGCAGATTAAACGGATATACCGGAATATTTCTTACGATTCCGAACAAAAGCACGAAAATCAATATTCCTGCGACAAATTTTACACTGATCTTCTGATCGATATGATCTCCGCCCGTAATCGCCCAATCGATTGCTCTTGCCGCCACATAAAGCGCTAATAGCGGGAGCAATACCGTCATAACCGGATTATAGCAAAACGCATCCAAAAACCGTCCATGCAAAAGAGAATAACTGGCGCGTCCCGCGCCGCATCCCGGACAGTAAAACCCTGTCAAAGAATAAAAAACACACGGCAACGGATAGCTGTGCGGATTATGAAAATACAAGTAAACCGCTCCCGCCAGCGCCGCTATAGCGGCTCCTGCTACGATCAAGATCCGCAAACTTTTCTTTTTACGCAATAATTCTAACATGTATTTCCTCTGCTATAGCATCTTAGTAATAATAGTATCCGCCTACGCCGCCGATAAAAGCAAAGATGATATAGATGACTTCTACAATAAGACCTACGACTGCAGATGCAATGATCCAGATCTTCGCGGATTTTGCCGCATTTTTCGCTTCCTCATAATTGCCTGCCGCCATAGATGAATTGATCTTTGCCGCATATACGATACCTACGATACCGAACGGAAGACAACAGCACAACGTACAAATAATAGATAATACAAGGTACGGTACCCAGTTGATCGGCGTCTGCGGCGCCTGATTCTGATAAGGCATCTGGTTCTGGTAAGATGTCTGACCTTGATTTCCTCCATACTGCTGATCTGACGTCTGATCAGAATAAGTCTGACCTGTTCCGTAATAAGGATTGTTCTGTGCGGATGTATATGTCTCCTGTGCCGGAGCTTCCTGATATACGTGATCCGTTGAAGCAGCTTCCGGCTGAATCGGTTCTGTCGGAGCTTCTTCTGTCTGGGTCGGCTGTACCGGCTCTGTCAAAGCTTCTTCTGTCTGCGCCGCCTGTACCGGCTCTGTCGGAACTTCTTCTGTCTGCGCCGCCTGTACCGGCTCCGTCACTGTTTCTTCTGCTCGAACCGGGTCTGTCGCTGACGTATCAGACTGCTGCGCTCCGCAATACGGACAAAACTTTGCGCCGTCAGGAATTTCTTGATAACACTTAATACAATTCATTTTCCTACCTCGCTCTCATAGTATTTGTATATTATTTCATTTCAATAATAATACCACTGTCAGAGCAAAAAAGTCACCAAAAAAATACATTTTTTTGCTTTTTTTACATTTTCATATACTCTTGGCTGTCACCGCTTCTTCCCTTTTCTGCCGAATGATCCCTGTTTTCAGAAGAACCGGGCGAAGCGCGTTATACAAAACGCCTGCGAGGATCACCGAAATCACTGCATTTACAAAAGTTGTAGCCGCACTCCACTTTGCAAGAACTTCCGCCATCTGCTGCGGCTGCCCCATAATATACTGTTTGTAGAAGTATCCTACAATCGGATCAGCAATGACGTTAAATCCAAGCCCTGCGACAGATGCGATCATGCTCCAGCGGAAAATGTATTTCTTATCTGTACTTTCATTGATCTTCGCAATTCTATGAGCCACAAGACCGACGATAAGTCCGATACATAATTTCAGTACAAACGTCTTCGGCGCTCCTGTAATATAGACCGGATCGAGAATATCTGCGAATCCCATTCCGATAGCTCCCGCAAGTCCGCCGTACCATCCGCCCAAGATCAGAGCCGCCAGTACGCAAAATGCATTTCCTACATGAAAAGACGTTGCGTCGCCCCCGGGAAGAACAATTTTAAACTGCAAAAATTGAAATGATACAAAACAAAGCGCAGCCATAAGAGCTGTCTGGGCAATCTTAACTACAGTTTCATTTTTTTTCGTCATATACTTACCTGCTTTCCTGAACTGTTACTTTTTTGTTCAACATTATTTAATACAGGTATATTAGCATCAGACTGGTCGTATTGAAACATCCAGTTATCCCATTTTTATACAGTCCACTTTTTCTTATGAGAACCAAGTCGGACTCGCTCCATCTCTTCGGCAATATCCTTTTCAAGATAATCAAACAAGTAATTCCGGATCAGCTCCTCCTGTTTCGGATAATCGTCTTTCATCTGTTCAATAACCGATTCGATCTCCTCTTTCAGTCCTGCCGCCGACATCCGATGCGCTCCCTGCCCCATAATGATCACCTGTTCAAGCGCATCCGATGTTGCCACGATAACATCATGCTCCTTTGCGATTCTTCGCACAGTCTTCTCTATATAATGATCCGCGGTTTCCGCCTCCCTCGTGTAAACGACATGAATATTATGATATTTCATGATCTCTCCCGGATTTCCTTCTACTTTATACGCGTCAAATACGAGGATCAGTTCACATTGTTTGTATCCCTGATAATTACACAAAATATCCGCAAGCTTCCCTCTTGCGGCGGCCAGATCGATTTTCGCCAATTCTTTCAGTGAATCCCACGCAAAAATAATATTATACCCATCTACAAGCAAATATTCTTTCCGGTCTGCTTTCTTTTTTTTCGTTTTTGTATAATCACCGGAAATGTCAAAAGGTACATTTCGGGATTGTAAGCGGTCGCCGTTGCAAAAAGCTGCCGCCTTTCCTGCCGTCACAGTAACAGGCGCGCTCCTTTTCGTTTTCTTCACCGGATCGGGCGTTCTGACATAGATTGCATCCAGCTCTTCCTGTGTCAGCTCGATCGTTCTTCTCTGTGGACGAAATGCTGCAGACATCTGTGTATCTTCTTCCGATTTTTCTGCCGCCTCGCCTTCTACATGCATATGGGCGTCCGCCTCATACCACGGAACGATCGTTCCCGCCCCATGAGAGCAAAATACCGAATCTGCAGTATTTTCTACATCTGCATCCGCATCGTATCCGATCTGCCCGATCACTTCTTCTGTATTATGACATTCGCCGTATCCTTTCAAAGAACAAAACAATCTTCCGTAACCGCCTGTGTACGCCGTAAATTCTTTTTGATATCCATTCATCTCGGCGGCAGGAACACTTCCTTTAAGCACCGCCATCCCATTTTCCGTCTCAGGTCCTTCAAACTCTCCGCTCATCCGTTTTATATCCGTCATTGCTTTTCCGACATTTTCCAACGGCAGTTCCATACGAAATTCGTAGTACGGTTCAAGAAGAACACTTTCCGCCTTCCGAAGTCCCTGACGTACCGCACGATATGTCGCCTGCCTGAAATCACCGCCTTCTGTATGCTTTTTATGCGCCTTTCCCGACAGAAGCGTAATTCGGACATCTGTAAGAGCAGAACCTGTCAGTACTCCTTTATGTTCCCGCTCTTCCAAATGCGTAAGTATCAGCCTCTGGTAATTACGATCCAAAACATCCTCCGAACAATCTGCCGCAAACTGCATCCCCGATCCGCGCTCTCCCGGCTCTAATCTCAAATGCACTTCCGCATAATGTCGAAGAGGTTCAAAATGACCTGCCCCTTCCACACTGTTTTTGATCGTCTCCTTGTATACAATGCGTCCTTCTCCGAAATGAATGAGAACTCCGAACCGGTCTTTCACCATCTTCTGCAGAACTTCCGTCTGCACTTCTCCCATAAGACGGATGTGGATCTCTGATGTTTCCTCGTTTCTGATCACATGAAGCTGCGGATCTTCTTCTTCAAGACATCGCAGATTCTGAAACATTTTATGAGCGTCACACCCGTCCGGAAGTTCGATCCGATATGTCATGACAGGTTCTAATACAGGAAGCAAAGATTCTTTCTGCGCGCCGATCCCCTGTCCCGGATAAGTTCCTTCAAGTCCTGTCACCGCACATACTTCCCCTGCGGAAACTGTTTGAACGAGTTCGTATTTTTCTCCCGAATACTTTCGGATCTGATTGACCTTCCCTGTACATGATTGTTCTGCCGCAAAAGGAACATCTTTGACGCGCAGCTGTCCTCCTGTGACTTTCAGATAAGTCAGCCTGTTTCCCTGAGGATCACGGGCGATCTTATAGACTTTTGCCCCAAATTCAGGCAAAGGCTCTGCCGACGGCGCATATTCACATAATCCCGACATCAGCGCTTCGATTCCTTGCGCTTTCAAAGCAGAACCAAACCAACACGGAAATACTTTCCTTGCGGCAACCGCCTTTTTCACAGTCTCCTTTTCGATCTTCCCGCCTGATAAATATTCCTCAAGCATTGTCTCATCACACATCGCAAGACTTTCTCTGTTCTCCTCCGACTGCATGTCCATCTCCACACAGCCGTCTCCGAATCGGTTTTTTAATTCTTCCAGCAGTTTTTCTCTGTCTGCTTCCTGACGATCCATTTTATTCACAAAAATCATTGTCGGAATCTTGTACTGTTTCAGCAGCCTCCAAAGCGTGACCGTATGTGCCTGTACCCCGTCCACAGCGCTGACAACAAGTACGGCGCAGTCAAGCACCTGCAGCACTCGTTCCATCTCTGCTGAAAAATCCACATGCCCGGGAGTGTCAAGAATCGTAATACTCGTATCATTCCATATAAATTCCGCCTGTTTTGAAAAAATCGTGAGCCCGCGTTCTCGTTCTGTTTCATAACTATCAAGAAATGTATCCCCATGATCGACGCGCCCCATATTCCGAATCTGTCCGCTTAAATAAAGCATTCCTTCCGACAATGTTGTCTTGCCCGCGTCCACATGGGCAACAAGACCGATACATATATGTTTTAATGGTTTTTTTACCGAATTTTTGTCTTTCTTTTCGGATGTATTTTCCATGAAAATACCCCTTTCCTGTGATTTTTATACAGAAATTATCATATCACAGAAAGGGGTATAAGTCGAATGTAAAACGTTTTCTACTTTTCCACTCTATTTTTCTACAGTCTTTCGCTGCTTTCATTCATAAATTTGTATTCTGCCACGGAACGGTCAAAACCTTTAATATGTCTGTACAGCCACTCGATAACATTTTTATTCACCTGCTCTACAAATGCCTCTGACGGTCCTTCTTCCTCTTCAAGCATATTGTAAAGATCTTTTACTACGGCACGCAGTTTGTCATGTTCTTTTTTATGTTCCGCTATTGCCGGATAATTGATCGATTCCTGAAGTTTTTCTTCCTCCCCGAAATGAAACTCTGTATAGTCTGCAAGATAATCAAGCGTTTTCACTGCCACTACTTTTTCTTTGCTCGTCTCACAACTATCAAGAAGCTTATTGATCTTGTCAATCAGTTCTTTGTGCTGTGTATCGATCATTTCATTTCCCGTTACCAAACTTTCATCAAATTCTGCTCTCATCGTTTCATTCTCCTTTTTCTTTTTTCACTGCCGTTCTTTCGTTTTTAAACTGCAGGATCATTTCATTTGTAAGACTATCCCGTGATGGCTCTACAGGAATGTCTTCCCTTTCAAACCATTCTGCCACCGCCAGTTCCTCTCTGTCAAGTGTGATTGCATCATTCCCGTCAAGATCGCAATAAAATCCCATAAGAAGCGTATCGCTGAACGCCCACGGCTGACTTTTATAATACCGGATGTTTTTCACTTTCAGCCCGACTTCTTCCATCACTTCCCGCGCCACAGTCTGTTCGACAGTCTCCCCGATCTCCGAAAATCCTGCTAAAAGCGCATATTTTTTATATGTACGTCCTGCATATTTGGACATCAAAATCCGGTTGTGATCCGTCACGCCGACAATAACGGCCGGGCATATCTTCGGAAATTCCGTATTTCCGCACGCTTCACAGACAAGCATCCGCTCCTTCTCCCCGTGCTTCAGCCGTTTTCCGCACCGTCCGCAATATTTCCGGTCTTTATACCAATTATAAAGCTGATATCCCGTAATTCCGGCAAATGCCCGGTCTTGCGGATCTGCCGTTCTGAAAATCTCTGTATTTTTCATTTGGAAGTCTAAAAGCATCGATCTGTCAATTTCATTTACGAGATAATAACGCTCATCATCTACTGAAAATAAATATATACACTCTTTGTAAATCTCCCTGTTCAAATGTTCCAAATCCGCAAAACTCGGAAAACTGATTCCCTTTTCAGACACTTTCATCAGCGCCGCGTGATCTTCATAATACAATGCAATACTGTCTTTATCAGGCGGAACCGGTTTGTACTGATTATCTAAGTGATGCGGTTCAATGTCTTGTATCATAGCAGTTCCTTTCCCATACGCCGCAGTTTTTCTTTCCTTTTGCAGCGACGCTATAAGTTTCTGATCTTAAATTCTCTCTGTGCTTCCCGTTTTTGATCTTTTTTAGCAATATCGTCCCGCTTATCATACAGTTTCTTTCCTTTTGCCACTCCGATCTCCATTTTCACAAGACTCCCCTTAAAATACACCTGCAGCGGAACAAGAGTAATTCCCTGTTCTTTCATCTTTCCGAACATCTTGTCTATCTCTTTTTTATGGAGAAGGAGCTTTCTCACCCTGAGCGGATCTTTATTAAATATGTTCCCTTTCTCATACGGAGAGATGTGCATCCCGTAAATATACATTTCTCCTGACTCCACCCTGATAAAAGCTTCTTTTATACTGCATTTTCCCATTCTCAGAGATTTTACCTCTGTACCGTGCAGAACAATTCCTGCTTCATATTTTTCAAGAATAAAATAGTCATGATACGCTTTCTTATTATTGGCGATCATCCTGACTTCTGACTTTGCCATAATCCACTCTTCTCCTGCCCTAAAATCTATCATGTCCAAATACTTTCACATACCCGAACACCTCTTTGTACGAATGCTTTACATACGCAAATATCTCTTTCTTACAGAATCCTGAAATTCACTGTCCTTTGAAGTTTATCCGCATCTGTGACGCAAATTCTCACCTTCTGTCCCGGCTTATAAGTCTTGCCTGTATGTTCTCCGACCAGTTCATAGCTTTGTTCATAAAACTCATAATGATCATCCCACATATCCGCCACATGTGCAAGTCCTTCCACCGTATTTTCCAATTCTACATAAGCGCCCCACTTTGTCACTCCCGAAATCACTCCGTCAAACTCTTCCCCGATATGATCTCTCATATACTCAGCCTTTTTCAGCTTCACAACTTCCCGCTCGGCTTCTTCGGCTCTTCTCTCCCTTTCACTGCACTGTGCCGCAACCTGCTGCAAAAGTTCAGAATAATGCTCCGCCCGGTTCTCATCAAATCTTCCTCTTAAGTTTTCTTTGATGATACGATGGATCTGAAGATCGGGATACCTTCGGATGGGCGATGTGAAATGAGTATAATATTTTGCCGCAAGTCCGAAATGTCCGGTATTCTCCGTCGTATACCTCGCCTGTTTCATCGACCTGAGCGTAAGTCTGCTGATCAGATCTTCCTCCGGTTTTCCCTCTACTTTCTCAAGCAGTTTCTGGATCTCTTTCGGCCGGATCTCATTTCCGACATGGATATGATAGCCGAAGCTGTTGACAAATGCCGAAAGCTGTCTGATCCGGTCCTCATCCGGCGCTTCATGCGTCCGGTAAAGAAACGGAATCTCCCTCCAGAAAAACTCTTCCGCCACTGTCTCATTTGCCATAAGCATAAAATCTTCGATAATCTCTGTCGCCGGATTTCTGTCATACGGCTTTACTTCGATCGGTTTTCCATCTTCATCCAAAACAATCTTCGTCTCCGGAAAGTCAAAATCGATAGCGCCCCGTTTTCCCCGTTTCTGTCTGATCAACTCCGATAATTCTTTCATCATCCATATCATCGGAACGAATCCTTCATACTCACGAAGCGCCTGCTCATCCTGCTCTAATACAGCGGAAACTTTGTTGTAACTCATCCTCTTGTCAACACAGATCACCGACTCTGTAATCTCATGGGAAATCATCTCCCCTTTCGGCGAGATCGTCATGATACAGGACAAAGCAAGACGCTCTTCCCCCGCATTGAGCGAACAGACCCCGTTTGACAAAATGTGCGGAAGCATCGGAATAACCCTGTCAGCCAAATAGACGCTTGTTCCGCGTTCCAACGCTTCTCTGTCGAGGGCGCTTTTTTCCTGAACATAATTCGTTACATCCGCTATGTGTACGCCGAGCACATAATTTTCTCCGTCCCGCTCTACCGATACGGCATCATCCAGATCTTTTGCATCTTCACTGTCGATCGTCACCATTTTCACATTCGTAAGGTCTTTTCTCCCGGCACGATCCGCCTCACTTACAGGCTTCCCGACTCTGACCGCCTGATTCAAAACTTTCTCGGGAAACTCTGTCTTAATGCCAAGATCCATTACGATTGACAAAATATCCGTGCCCGGATCGTTCACATGTCCGATGATCTGCGTAACTTTTCCTTCCGGTTTCATATGTTCCCCGCCGTAAGACGTCATTTCCACAACAACTTTATGACCTGTCACAGCGCCCATCTCACGCCCTGACGGAATATAAATATCGTTTACATACCGACAGTTATCCGGCCTGACAAACCCGAAACTTTTACATTTTTCATACAATCCGACAATATGCGTTACTCCGTGCGAAATAATTCCGACGATCTTTCCCTCCCGCCGCTTTCCTGCCGGAGCTGACGTTATAATATACTCTACTTCATCGCCTTGGAATGCATTCCCAAGACACTCTTCCGGAATAAAGATGTCATCTGTTCCATCTTCCGGCGTAACAAAACCGAAACCTCTTGCATTTGCCTGAAATATTCCTTTCAGACGCTCGGTATGACCGCATGTATATTTTCCCCTTTTTGAAATCGTGATCTTCCCTTCTTCCACAAGAGCATCGAGAACTTCCCGCAGTTCCTGTCTCTGTTCTCCCGGAATTTGAAGTACGACGGCAATCTCTTTGATCTTCATAGGTACGTACAGATCATCGTTGATAAAATCAAAAAGTACCTTTTTGCGTTTTTCAAATTGACGGCTTTCCTCTTTTGATTTTGAAGGATTTTTTCTGTCATTCACTTTGACGCGATCATCATGTATTCTTCTTTTTTTCTCTCTGTTACCGTGTGTTTTCCGCATTTTACCCTCCGCACTAAAATAATCGCCGAAAGTACCAAAAGGCACATTCCCGATTGTAAACAGCCGCCAGATTCTCAGACGTCTCCGAGCTCCGGCTCTTCGCCGTTACAAAGCAAAAGCACCCTATATTCGTATAGAGTGCTCATAATCATTATTATCTTCTGCTGTCTTTTTATACTATCCTTTTAGTTAAAGATATTGAGATTCAGTACAACTGCCAATACAATAAACAGAACCGCAATAACTCTTGTAGCCTTTACAAGCGCGCCTTCCATCGAACGTCCTTTATTATGTCCCCAATATGTATCTGCAGCTCCGCTGATCGTTCCAAGACCTGCGGATTTACCCTCCTGTAAAAGAATAATACAAGCTAATGCGATGCAATCTATAACAAAAATAATCGTCAATACTGTTTTTAAAATATCCATTTCTTCTACCTCCTGAAATAAACCAAAATTATTCTATCACAATTACAGCTTATTTGCAAGACATTTCATCCATTGTTTTCTCAAACCTTGTTTTCTCAAATATTCATTCATTGTGTCACAAAATATATTATGTTACAATCATCTTAAAATTATAATTTTTTCAGATGTAACAGAGGTGTTTCGATGGATTATGCGATTATATTGATGATTTTTAATTTTATCAAGAGTATTTCCGAGTTCTTAGCAAGTATTCTGATAATTATTTGTGCGGTTAAGTATCTGAAAAAACATTGACTGATGAAAATCAACAGGACAGCGGCTTTTTCTGCCGCTGTCCTGTCATTTAAAAACGATCTTTTAACTGCCTTTCAATCGTCTTTTATCTTGTGTATATTTTACTCTTCTGCTTTGTACACATCTACAAGTTTTTTCAGATAAGCATATCTTTCCATAGCTTCCTGCTCATTGATTGCGAACAGTTTTTCTGCTTTTTCCGGATTTGCTCTCTTAAGTGCATTGTAACGTACTTCTCCGTCGAGGAATGCCTGATAATCTTCTTTCTTCGGCTCTTTACTGTCGAGGAAGAATTTATCTCCTTCTGCTCCCGGATTGAAGCGGAAGTTATTCCAGTATCCACATTCTACCGCAAGCTGCTCCTCTGTCTGAGCTTTGCTCATACCTTTCTTGATTCCGTGGTTGATACACGGTGCATAAGCGATAATAAGTGACGGTCCCGGATAAGCCTCTGCCTCTGTAATCGCTTTCACTGTCTGGTTGAAGTCAGCTCCCATAGCAATCTGCGCTACATATACATAGCCGTAGCTCATTGCCATTCCCGCAAGGTCTTTCTTCTTCGTCTCTTTACCGCCTGCTGCGAACTGTGCTGTAGCTCCTGTCTTTGTTGCTTTTGATGACTGTCCGCCTGTATTGGAGTAAACCTCTGTATCAAATACCATGATGTTGATATCTTTACCGCTTGCAAGAACATGGTCAACACCGCCGTATCCGATATCGTAAGCCCATCCGTCTCCTCCGAATACCCACTGGGATTTCTTAGCGAGGAAATCTTTATTTTTCAGAAGTTCCGCTTTCTCTGCGCGGTCGCATCCGCAAGCTTCAAGAGCCGCCACAAGTTTATCTGTAGCTGTTCCGTTTGTCGCTCCGCATGTATATGTGTCAAGGTATTCCTGTGCAGCAGCCTTAACATCTTCATTTTCCGCATCTGCGGCAAGTTTCTCTACAAGACCTTTCAGTCTGTTTCTGATCGTATTCTGTGCAAGAAGCATACCATATCCGAACTCAGCGTTGTCTTCAAACAATGAGTTGCTCCATGCCGGTCCTTTTCCTTCCGGTGTTACCGTATATGGTGTGGACGGAGAAGAGTTGCCCCAGATAGAAGAACATCCTGTAGCATTCGCAATATACATTCTTTCTCCGAAAAGCTGTGTGATCAGTTTTGCGTACGGTGTCTCTCCACATCCCGCACAAGCTCCCGAGAACTCAAGAAGCGGCTGTTTGAACTGGCTTCCTTTTACTGTCGTCTCTTTGTATTTAGCGACAACTTCCGGTTTCACCGGAATCTCTCTTCCGTAATCGAAGAATGTCTGTTTGCCTGCATTCTCTTCCATGTTGCCCATAACAAGAGCTTTCTCACCCTTCTTGCCCGGGCAGACATTTGCACAAGATCCACATCCTGTACAGTCATAAGCGGATACTGTGATAGCGAACTTCATATCCGGCATACCGATCATCGGAATAGACTGCATTCCTTCCGGAGCATTAGCAGCTTCTTCTTCTGTCAGAGCTACCGGACGGATAACAGCATGAGGACATACATATGCACAGCGGTTACACTGGATACAGTTGTCCGGCTGCCAGATCGGAATGTCTACCGCGATACCACGTTTCTCGTATGCGGAAGATCCTGACGGAGTTGATCCGTCTGCATAATCTGTAAATGCAGATACCGGGAGGGAATTTCCTTCCTGAGCATTTACTTTTGTCTGAATATTTTTAACGAAATCGATTACATCTTTTCTTCCGTTCTCGTCAATGTGCGGTACTGCAAGGCCTTCGTCTGCCGCATCTTTCCAGCTTTCCGGAACTTCGATCTCTACGACCTGTTTTGCTCCTGCATCGATCGCATCATAGTTCATCTGAACGATCTTATCGCCTTTTCTGCCGTATGTAGCTTTCGCTGCGGCTTTCATCAGGCTGATCGCTTCCTCTTCCGGAATGATCTCCGCAAGTTTAAAGAACGCAGACTGGAGCACTGTATTGATACGTCCGCCAAGTCCAATCTCTTTACCGATCTTAATTCCGTCGATCGTATAGAACTTAATGTTATGGTTTGCGATATAAGCTTTTACCTGTCCCGGAAGATGTTTCTCAAGACCTTCCATATCCCACGGACAGTTCAAAAGGAATGTTCCGCCGTCAACAAGCTCCTGTACCATGTTATACTTGTCCACATAAGACGGGTTATGACATGCTACAAAGTTTGCCTGATGGATCAGGTATGTCGATTTGATCGGTGATTTTCCGAAACGCAGGTGAGACATTGTAACACCGCCTGATTTCTTAGAATCATAGTCAAAATATGCCTGAGCATACATATCTGTATTATCACCGATGATCTTGATAGAGTTTTTGTTTGCTCCGACTGTACCGTCAGCTCCGAGACCCCAGAACTTACAGTTGATCGTTCCTTCCGGTGTTGTAACGAGCGGCTCGTCTGCTTTCAGGGAAAGATTTGTCACATCGTCAACGATACCGAGAGTGAATTTTGCTTTTTCATCGTTATGATATACTGCAACGATCTGCGCCGGTGTCGTATCTTTAGAACCGAGTCCGTAGCGTCCTGTGTAAATCGGAACTGCGTCGAACTTAGATCCTTTCAACGCCGCAACAACATCCAGGTAAAGCGGCTCACCGAGAGCTCCCGGCTCTTTTGTTCTGTCAAGAACGGAAATCTTCTTAACAGAATCCGGAATCGCATCGATCAACGCCTCTGCGCTGAACGGTCTGTAAAGACGAACTTTTACAACGCCGACTTTTTCTCCTGCCGCTGTCAGGTAATCGATCGTTTCTTCAATCGTATCACATACGGAACCCATTGCAACGATCACATGTTCCGCATCTTCTGCTCCGTAGTAATTGAACAGTTTGTAGTTCGTTCCGAGCTTTTCGTTTACTTTGTCCATATAGTTCTGAACGATTCCCGGAAGGGCGTCATAATACGGGTTGCACGCTTCTCTTGCCTGGAAGAAGATGTCAGGATTCTGAGCGGAACCTCTAAGGCACGGATGATTCGGATTCAATGCATGAGCACGGAACTCATCGATCGCATCCATGTTCACCATATCTTTCAGATCTTCATAATCCCATGTCTCAATCTTCTGAATCTCATGAGATGTACGGAATCCGTCAAAGAAGTTAATAAACGGAAGTTTTCCTTCAAGCGCTGCGCAATGAGCAACCGGTGTCAGGTCCATAACTTCCTGTACGCTTGATTCACAAAGCATAGCCGCTCCTGTCTGACGACATGCATAAACGTCGGAATGATCTCCGAAGATAGACAAAGCATGACTTGCAAGCGCACGGGCAGATACGTTAAATACGCCCGGAAGCTGCTCGCCTGCCACTTTATATAAATTCGGAATCATCAAAAGTAATCCCTGAGATGCCGTAAATGTCGTTGTCAGAGCTCCTGCTGCCAAAGATCCGTGAACAGCTCCTGCCGCTCCTGCCTCTGACTGCATCTCTGTAACTTCTACAGTCGTTCCGAAGATGTTCTCTCTGCCTTCTGTCGCCCATTCGTCAACGTGCTCCGGCATAACGGATGACGGTGTGATCGGGTAGATTGCCGCGACTTCTGTATACGCATACGATACGTGAGCGGCTGCCTGATTGCCATCCATAGTCTTCATTTTTCTTGCCATTTTTTTGCTCCTCCTTAAGTTTTACATTGAATAAAATAAATTTCTCACATGTGTCCTCATTATATCTCCAAACTTGTCAAAAGTCTATAGAGGGCAGTTTGTTTTTTGTTTATTTTTAGCAACAGTTCAGCCATACAGATGTACGGGAAGCACAAAACATGCCTGCATGTTTTTGCAAGCGGACATCTGTATGTGCTAAGCGCCCGGTTATGAGTAAAACAGTGGCATCAGCCACAATAAGCACGCAGTGCGGTTTTACGAATGGCGCGAGCTGAACTGTTTCTATTTTTAAGCACATGTGACATGAACTGCCTTAACTGTTCTTATGTTTTTTTCGCAGATAAAGCATTGCTGCCCCCGTGCCGACTACGATCGCACCTGCAAGAAGCTGGGAGACGGCAATCCCGACCCCGGGAAGAAGAAGCTGGTCTGTTCGTAATCCTTCGATCCAGAATCTTCCCAGTCCGTATCCGAACAGATACATCAAAAACAGCTCGCCCTCATACTTTTTATGCTTACGATAAGCAAATAGGATAATGAGCAGTACCATACACCAAAGCGATTCATACAAAAAAGTCGGATGCACCTGAATATAACTGACTCCGTCTATCCTCTCTATATGCCGGCGCATCTGCTCCGTCACATCGGAAGAGCGCACTGCATCTAATGGCAGGCGCATCGCAAACAGACTGTCCGTATATCCCCCAAACGCTTCCCTGTTAAAAAAGTTTCCCCATCTTCCAAGCATCTGCCCGTTTAATAACGCCATAGCGATCGTATCGAAAATCTGAGGAGCAGATAAATGCTTTACTTTCGCAAGCACCAGAACGCTGATCACAGCTGCGATCACCCCTCCGTAAATCGCAAGTCCGCCTTCTCTCAGATTAAAAATATCGAGCAAATTATCTTTATACATATCCCACGAAAAGATTACATAATAAAGTCTTGCCCCGACAATTCCCGCAATGACGCCGATAATCCCCATATCAAGATAATTTTCCGGATTCTGACCTGTCCGTTTCGCTTCACGGGCAGCAATCCAAAAACCAAGCAAAATTGCCGTTCCGATAATGATTCCGTAATACGCTATCTCTATTCCGAATAAATCGATGCTCTTTCCGACATTTTTAAGATAAATTCCCAAATTAGGAAAACTGATCTCTGTATGCATAGATCATTCCGCTCCTTTTCATTTTTTATTTGACAGAACAAACATATGCCCTGTATCCCCTCTAAAAATTTTCTATTTACACAAAGGCAGGTCTTTCATGTAAGTAAAAAACGGATACAGACCGGCAAAGAAGTGTATCTGCACGGTTCCATGCCGTCCGTATCCATCGCTGCATATTCTTATACGTTGAATCTAAACAGCATAATATCGCCGTCCTGCACAACATATTCTTTTCCTTCCAGCCTTACAAGACCTTTTTCTTTCGCTGCCGCATGTGTTCCACATGCCATAAGGTCATCATAGCTGACAACTTCCGCACGGATAAATCCGCGTTCAAAATCCGTATGGATCTTTCCTGCCGCCTGCGGCGCTTTCGTTCCTCTCTTGATCGTCCATGCACGGACTTCCGGTTCTCCCGCCGTCAGGTAACTGATCAGACCGAGAAGATGATAACTTGCGCGGATCAATTTTTCAAGACCCGACTCTTTCAATCCCAGTTCCTCAAGGAACATCGCCTTTTCGTCATCATCAAGCTGGGAAATCTCTTCTTCTATCTCCGCACATACAACGAACACTTCACAGTCCTCGCTTGCCGCATACTCACGAACCGCCTTTACTCCTTCATTGTTCGCACCATCGTCCGCAAGGTCGTCTTCAGATACATTTGCCGCAAAAATAACAGGCTTTGCAGTCAGAAGATTATAACTTGCAAGCCACTCCTGCTCGTCCTCGTCATCTGTCACAAAGCTTTTCGCCATTTTATTGTCTTCCAGATGCGCTTTCACACGATTTAAAAGATCCAGCTCTTTTGCAGCCGCCTTGTCATTGCGGGAAAGCTTAACCGTTTTCGCAATACGCCGCTCCAGAATCTCCAGATCCGAAAAGATCAGCTCAAGATTGATCGTCTCAATGTCTCTGATCGGATCGATGCTTCCGTCCACATGAACGATATTTGTATTTTCAAAACAGCGGACAACATGAACGATCGCGTCCACTTCCCTTATATTTGCAAGAAACTGGTTGCCGAGACCTTCGCCTTTTGACGCGCCCTTTACCAACCCCGCAATATCAACGAACTCGATCGCCGCAGGAATAATTTTTTTCGTATGATACATCTCTCCGAGTACATCGAGACGCTTGTCCGGAACTGTTACGACTCCTACGTTCGGATCGATCGTACAGAACGGATAATTGGCGGATTCCGCCCCTGCTTTTGTCAATGAATTAAACAATGTACTTTTCCCTACGTTCGGCAAACCGACAATACCTAATTTCATATTTATCTTTCCCTGTTCGAAATCCCCTGATTTATGTGGATTTTCGCCTTTCTATATATTTTTCAAGTACCAATTTGCGTACCAATTTTATATTACTTTTAACCCAAATTCAATATTTTCTATCTCTTTTGCTTTCTCATCATCAGTCACATGGACGTATAAATTCATCGTAATTCCTATATTTGAATGACCTAAAATCATTTGTAATGTCTTTGGTCTCATTCCTGATTCGATACATCTTGTGGCGAAAGTATGTCTCAAAACGTGCATGGAAAACCTAGGGATCCCCGCCTTATCACAATAATAAAAAAGTTTCGTGTCATATGCACTATTTTTAGTTGGCGTTCCTTTTTTACACAAAAAAACTGTATCAGAGAACTCTATCGGTATTATTTTTATCTTTTTCAACTTTTCTTTTTGATTTTTAAGAATATTTATCGCTTCATGTGTAAGAGGAATATCGCGAACGCTATTTTTTGTTTTCGGTTCTCCGATACGCCATTCCCTGTAACAATGTCGATATTCCATTGTTCTTCTAATATGCAAAATTTTGTTCTTGAAATCGATATCTGACCATCTCAATCCTATCAATTCTCCTACTCTAAGTCCGGTCTGCAAGACAAAAGCATATTGATTATAATTACTACTATCTTTAACTGTTTCTAAAAACAACCTCTGTTCATCAATCGTCAGAGCTCGCTTTTCCTTTGGTTTTCTGCCGCTTGTGCATTTAACACTCTTTGTTACTGGGTTTTTAGTAATCAGTTCATTTTCTAAAGCGCTGTCAAACATCATCCACATAACAAGCCGACTATGTTCGATAACAGAATTTGCATATTTTTCTGACATATTATTAAGAACATTTTGGCAATGTAAAGGCTTTATATCCTTTAAAAGCATATCACCTATATGCTGTTTTATATTCTTTTCATATCTCTCGTTATAGTTTCTCCTTGTGTTATACCGTATATTATCGCCCTTTACGTTATCAATCCAATACCGATACCATGCTTCTACTGTCGGATCGTCTCCGTTAAGAACATTTCCATGTTCATCGTCGAACTGTGCGTCCGCCATCCATTTTCTGCACTCTTGCAACTTAAAAAACTCTCTTTTTATTCGTTTACCATTTCGTTTAGTAAATCTCGCCACATATTTGCCATTTTTTATCTGACAAATTCCAACGCCTAACTCCTTTCCTTTCAGATCTTTTCCCATAAAATAGCTCCTTTCTAAAGAAAAAAGCCTTAATACAGTAATTCATATATTACCACATAAGGCTTTATAAGTCTATATTTCTATTTGATTGCCAATGTATTTTTCAAACTCTTTTCTTCTTATCAACCTTTTTCTTCCTATATATATAACAAATGGACATTTTGGCGAGTTTGATATCTCCCTTAATTTATTTACTCCTATGTTGCTATATTCAGCAGCTTCTTCTAGCGTTAAATTCATCTTCTCCCAAATTGGAACTCTGTTTTTCATATTCAAATCGCTTCCTTCTACTTTTTCTTTAATTACTGATATTTTTCTTCCTACCGTTGCAATAGAACACCTTATGTATGAGGAAATTTCCTCATAACTTTTTTCTTTTACCAAGCAATCTAAAATTTTCAATTCTTCATCTGTAAAGTTGCATATATTTTTTAATTCTTCAAGTTCTGGCTTAGTCAATGAGGATAAGTATTTTCCTAATCTCATAAGCCATTATTCCTTTCTTCTAAATTGATATATTTTTTCGTTTAAGCCAAGATTCTGCTGTTTCTCTTCGCATCTGCTCTCCCTGCTCCCGGATCAGCACCGCAGCCTGATATGGCTTGTGATTCATCTGACGCTTTGCCGTCGCGGATGGATCATGCTCTGCCATCTGCTCAATTCCGCGTTGCCGGATGCTCTCTGCCTGCTTCCGGCGCTGTGCTTCGTTTGTTTTGGCCTTTCTCAGCATTTCTTTTCCTCCTTGTATGGTTCTGGAAGAGGTTGCCATGCAATAACATTATGCTTATTTGTATACCATCTTTCTCCCTCTTGTTTTCTAGTCCACCATTCTTTTTCGCGATTATTATACACTCCCATACATACTTCTCCATCTTCAAGAGTAACCAGTTGCATATCATAGATTCCTTTATGATTATCTTCCGGTAACCGCCCTTGTACCGGAATCCAACCGTTATCATCACAAGATACCTTTGCTTCTCCGTAAAACTCAAAGTAATCATTAAGCCATTTAACAACATAATCCAATTTGAAAGAACTATACCCTATGGTGTATTCATCTTCACCGACTTTTTTAAACTTAATATGATAATATGGTTTTCCATCAATTTGTCTGGTTATTATCTCTGCGCTTGTTACTTTCTCTTTTTCAACTTTTTCCATTTCAGAAATAGTTTCATCCATGTGTGAACGGATAAACTCTGTTGCTTCTTCAATTCCTTGTACAATATATGTACATTTATCCTCTTTGTTTCTTCTTTGATACTCAACGATATCGTCAAGATCGCATTCGTATACATCTTTTGTATATTGCGTTACCTCTTCCAAAATCTTCTCTAGTACATTCATAATATTAACTCACCTCTCAATGCTTTTTCATTTCTTAACCTATGCCATAAAGCAACTCCACTATTGTCTGTACTAATTTCTTTTTTCCAGCTATCCCAATTTGCTGGAATAAATTCAACCCACTCTTTATCTGGCATTGATATCGAAAGATCGTCTCTCGCTTTATCATCTACATTTAAAGGCGGTTTCCAAAGATTTATGTAGTATATTTCATACAGATTCATGTCAGCTTCAGTATCAAATTCTGTATATTCAATCTTTGTGACATTATGAATATCTATTGCTCTGTGCATTGGCTTTGCGAACATATGACCACGTATCCTTGCTTGTAATGGTTGTTTAGTTCTTCCAACATATGCCAGACAATTTCCGTACCAAATTCGATATAAAATAAAACCTTTTGGACTTGACATCATTCCACCTCCATTAACGAAAAATAGTTTTAACCAAAGACTTATATTCATTCATCTAACCTCGGCATCTTCTGGTTCTACAGATTCTCCAAGGAAACTCAATTTACTCACTTATTTTTCTTCCTGTGCGAACTTGTAATTTAATTCAAGAAGTTTCTCAAAAGTCATATCGTCTTCTCCAAGATACAAACATTTGCATTTACCAAAACGTTCTGTATATTTTTTAATTCTTTCTGGTCTGTTCTCGTATAAATCACCTTTTGCATAATACTTAGAAGAACACAAATGAGATGCTAAACATTCTCCTTCTTCCGTAATCAAATAATAAATACCGTCAATATTTTTTATTCCATTTGTGCTATTACTGCATACATATAATTTCATATTTTCCACCTTTCCGTTCCCAACAGTCACTCGCAGGGAACTCAAATATATTATTCCGACCAATCAATCTTCTGTCCACAATCACAAACCGTCATAGTATCATCAATAATTTCATTGCAACAAGGACATCTGCCAACAGCTCCAACAACGATACCATTATCTTTGACCAGACTTCTTTTTACTGCTTCCTTTGGCAACTGCTTTTCCAGTGCTTCGATTGCTGTTTTATATTGTTCAATTGCTATATCAAGCGTCTCATTATATAGTGGTTGTCCGTATTCATCATATTCTTTTTGTTCCTCTAGTGTACAAATTTGTATTTGTAGAAGATTTATCGCTTCTTTAACTTTCTTTTCGTCCATCTTCCATCACCTTCTCGTAGTATTGTTTTAATTTTTCACTGTCAAATTTACAATAATTGCATCCTGAACTCATCTCTGATAAAACACATTTTGCACAAACTGTCTCAGCACAATATAATCCTAACTTACCAATCATTTCTTCTCTTGTCGGTTCAATCTCAATCTTCTCTCCAGTCAATTCTTCTAATTTTTTTCGCATCTCTTCGGCAGTCGTACGTTTGGGTTCTTTGCGATCCCAGATAATTTCAAGATTGCAATCTTCAAGTAGACCTTCTAAATTGCTCGAGCAATCATTCCTTACCTTAAAAACTCTAACAATGTCATATGCTTTATTGTGAAATGAATGTTCTGTTAAATCATCCCCATATCTGCTTAACTTGTTGTAACCATTATTTCTTGTAGCTATATTTCCAAGCACAAGGTATCTTCCTCTTTCTCTTGTTTCAATCACCATACCATCTTTCAAATCTGCTTTTGTAAATTCCTTTTCCATATTATTCATCCTTTCCGCAGCAGTACCCGACCATTGCTCCGATCAGAAACGCTGCCAGTATCAAAATTCCTGTTGTCACTTCTTATATTTCTTTTTCTTTCTCACAAATCCCTTTAAAACATTTATCCCGGTTTCGTCACATAACGCTTCATTCATCAAGAGAAAGTAGTTACTATCTTCTTCCGCGTAATGCAGTTGTTGAACTGCAAAATCGATGAACCTAATAAGTCTCTTTTTTGAATATCACTCATGCCTGTGAAGATAATCTGCCGTTATGAGAAAAAAATAAATCCATTGCATTTCTCACATCTTGATTGAACTTTTCATCTTCTTTCTGTTTTTCTATCCGCTTATGTGCTTTGTTCGCCCAACTCATTCACTCTTCCTCCCAGTATTCCACTGTATACTCCATCTGCTTTTTATTGCCAGAATCAGGAATCTGCTGTCTGCCAATTCTGACAGAGTATCCAGCCTTTAATAACAACGTTGCTATCTTAAGCCGGTCTTCCTCGTTCCACTGCGCAGAACCTTTCCGGATACTCCTAATCACGTTTTTCATTTTCCTTTCACCCTTTTCTTTCTCTTTCGTTTTGAACCGGCATACATAAAAGCTGCCATATTACCAGTCTTGTATCCTATCGACTGTTTCCTTGGACTTCCATTGAAACTATGCTTTATTGATTTTGCCATTCATATTCACCTCCATCAACTTACTTTCTAGTGAATCCATGTCGTACTTCCTACGCTCGAAATTATTATAATTTCTTACATTCTTTTCATTCTTTCTTTCTTGTTTGTGTGCTTTTGATGTTCCTTTGTTGTTCTTTTGTTGTTCTTTTGATGTTCCCTGATATTGATAAACATCATAATTCACAATGGTTATTGCTGTTCTTTTGTTGTTCGCACTTCGGACAATCATGGATTCACTTTCCAGAAACTTCAAGAACAACTGAACCTTTTTTCTGCCCCATCCCCATCTGTCCATCAATTTCAGTTCAGACGTGATAAAACTACCACGCTTAATTTCTTCTACCTTATTCCCGACCATGCATTTATTGTCTGAATGATTCGCCATAAGAATAAGGTCAATCCACGCTTGCCCTTTTGAAAACGGCTTATCACTCCATATTTCGTGATACAAAATGTCTCTATGTATTTTTATCCAACCGCTCATACCGAGACCTCAATTCTTTGTTCTTCAAGTTCTGTATTCTTAATCAAACGCTTTTTTCTTCACTCAACAGTTCCTTAAACTTCTCAAACTGTCGCTGCGAAATCTTGTTATTCTTCTTATCGTCCCTAATTTCGATTTTAAGGTGCTTTTCTGCGATAGACGATAATTCCCTAGCTAGATTAATTCTTCCTTGTTTTAAACCGTCTCTGTAACCTTTCTGCGGTCGATAATCTGCAATCTGTGCCTTTCCCTCGCCTTGACTTCCAGAAGTTTTATTTCTTAACTGATAACCTTTATCCGCATACTGCTTAATCCATAACTGCTCCATTTTATCAAGCAAATTTGTTGTATAGTGTCTAAAATTCACTTTCCACCCATACGGATTCTCTTCTGAATACAGACCATGCTTTTTCAGCGACAAATCAATATGCTGATAACCGACAAGGTGTTGCGCAAGTCTAGTCAAAATGTGTACTGCTTGTCCGATGTAAGCGTATCGGAAACCTTGTTCATCTTCTCTTGTCAGAAAGTAAATTCCACTTTCATCATCTAACCTCGAATTAACCTCAAGCAACCGTTGTTTATTCTTTTGCTCAATAGCCTTTATTTGTCTAAAGTTTTGATAACTCAATCTTTGTCACCGCCTTCTTTTAATTAAATGGTAATTCTTCGTCTATTCCATCAGGAATGTTCATGAACCCCTCCGAATCGGTAGGCATATTACCAAAAGGTGACGGACCAGCCTGCACATTGTTATTCTGCTGATTCGCATTTTTGCTTTCTGCAAATTCCTGTTGCTCAACGAAAACATACGCTGATTGTCTTTTGTTTCCGTACCTGTCTGTGTAGTTATCAATCTGCATGCGACCACGAACGATCATCTTCACACCTTTTGTGATATACTTTTCTGCAAATTCAGCAGTTTTCCCAACTACCTTGCACATGATAAAATCTGTTTCTTTCTCTCCGTCTTTTTTGTACGGTCTATCAACTGCAAGTGTGTAATTTCCAAATGCTGTTGACTTTTCGCCTGTGGAATATCTCACTTCTGCGTCTCTGACCGCCCGACCGACAATTACAATGCTGTTCATTCCTTATCCTCACTTTCTGCAAGCTCTTTTATAATGTCCGGTATAATCTGCCGATACATTCTCTGCTCCTGCATGAAGAACGCACACGCCCCAATCGCTGATTCTTCACTTTCTCCATGACCGACATTCTCGATTGCCTTATCTGCTAAAATTCTGCACTTTTTCGCAGATTCTTCGCAATGCGAAAGAATATCTTTGACTTTTAATGTTTCTTTCATTTCTCACCTAAAACGGTTCCAACCGTAATTCCCTTTCTATACCTTTTTCTGCTACCCACACATCTACATCACAATCGACCAATTCTTCTATTTCCTCTCTGAATCGTTCAGGATTTCCATTCTGTGAACTTAAATGCAGTAAGCCTACACTTCTTAGCATTGGACTGTTAATCGTCTGTATGAGCCTTTTACAAGTTTGTAATTCCATGTGTCCTTGCAGTACATGATTTGTTTTACCTTGATTTTCTTCCACATCTAAGTAATCCTCGGAATAATTGCACTCGATCATTGCATGGTTGATACCCATTTTTGAGAAATCATATTTGCAATATTCTGCGTCTGTAATAAATAGCAAGCAACCTATTTTTTCATGTTTAATCAAGAAACCGTCACATTCTGTACCGTTATGTGGTGACTGGAACGGTATCACTTGGAATGAACCGATTTTTGCAACGTGCATACGATTCATTCCTATCGTTTTTTCTCCATAGATTGTTTCAATACGTTCCTGTACCTCATCAGAGGTGTAACACTTGATACCGTATTTCATGTACTGCTTGATATACTTTGCATGGTCTCCTTAACCATGCTCATGAGAGATAAGGCATCCGGCAACTTTACTTGTCTGATAATCAATCGCACGCAACATTTCTTTCGACGGAACTCCACATTCTATTAGTAGAACTTCATCATCTGAAATGAGTGCATATCCATTACCACTACTACCAGAATTTATACATTTCATAAGCATTAGACCACCTCCTTGTAAACATTTTCCTTTCCATCAATCATTTGTCCAAATATTGCAACAAGCACATTCTTCACAATCGAATTCCCTGCTTGTTTATACAACTGTGTATTTGAATTTACTTCTTGTGCTTTTTCAAAATCATAATCTTTGAAATCCATTAATCTCCAACATTCTCTCGGAGTTAGTTTTCGTATTCTGTATTGTATATCAATGCAATTATTGGTTTGCATCACTAGATTGTCTTTCTGAACGCTTGTGAGCGTATTACTCGTTCCGTTTTGATTTATTTCCAAGCATTGCTCTGTATGTACTCCTGACGTTCTGTCTGATGGATTCTCTGGATTTCTGCCTCTCATAGCAACACAAATCGTATTGTCTTTCCTGATTGCATCTGCCGTTGCAATTTTAATTTGCTGCGTTCCGCCACCCTCTATTGTTGTGATATTAGGGCAAATTCCTTTTTCGTCATACACAGTATTCGATTGATGTTTTCCGGTTCCGCTATCCATAAATCCTAATTGTTTTGGATTATCAATAATCATTGGCTGCTTCCCACCTCCTTGGCACGTATTAATTGTTGGACATAAATTGTTTTTTTCATATACATTCCCTGCATAATTCCCACCGGAGAATCCATATAAGTTTCCAATTTTCTTTTCTTTCATAACAACTCCTAAATCATGACTCTCCGCCTTTATTGTTTTAAACATATTCTTCATCAATCGAATGACGAATATCTCGCTGTTGTTACAATAAATGCTACCTAAGATTTCCTCCATTGCTCTACTACTCCATTTCCAAGCTGCATCTTTCCATAACCTTTGTAATCTCTAGCAAGCAAACAAGTTGCCGTGTCTGTTTTTCTTCCAATGTTTTCATTGTTCAACAACCACGGTTCCGTCTGCACTAAGGTTCGAGATCCCTGCATCATATCTTGCTTTGATACAGTTTGCGACATCTCGTTTCCTTGGATTATTGATTGTTCCGTCAACGACAGTTCTGTCCGTCTGTCTGTCTGTCTGTCTGTCTGTCTGTCAACATTGTATTTTCAAGAGTTCCGTTGTCAATCAATTGACGAATCAGCTTATCTGCTTTCTCATTTTTGATATAATACTTTTCGTCAACTTCATCTTCCAAGTAATCCTTCATATTCTTAGTTAGTTCTATCGGTTCCGGAAACTCATATTTATAATTTCCTAAAATACTAACCATGAAACATCTATTTCTGTTTTGTGCAACTCCGTAATTTTTAGCATTCAAATCTTGCCAATAATTTGAGTAGCCTTTGCTTTTGAGAAATTTGATCCACTCCTCAAAATCTGCAATATTCTTCTTTCCATGTACTTGTGGAACATTTTCCATTATCAAAACTTGAGGAAGGTTCTCAACCTCATTCAATAATCTTTCGACTTCCCAAAGTAATCCCGATCTCGTTCCATCGCCTTTAGCCATTCCTTTTCCTTTACCTGCGACCGATAAATCTTGGCATGGAAATGAATATGTCATCAAATATGTAAATTTTTCTACATCTTCAATTCCTAAATCTGAACCATGAATTTTGGTAATATCCATTGTCGGAAATTCTGTTCCATGAATTGCGTTATAACTTTTAATAGCATACTTATCGAATTCAACCACTCTGTAATGTTCAAAATCTGCTCCTAAATCTCTAAGCGCCATTGCTTGACTTCCAACTCCTGCGAAAAGTTCAATCAACCTAATAGGAGTTTTAATTTTGAATAAAGGCTTTTCATTGTCAAAAAAGCTTAATTGTTCAAATTCAATCATTCTCTCTTAATCCTTTCCAACTGCCTATTCAACTTGATATCAACCATAGATTGAATGTCGGTCTTTAGGAGATATGCCATTTGCAACAACATAACCTGCACATCTGCTATTTCCTCAATAAGATTGTCATATTCCTTTGTGAACAACGGAATTTTCTCTGGGTCATTCGGCAATTCATATTTCCCACAACCAAGCTGATTTCTCCAAAACTTGTTGATGGCTTGTGTCAGTTCTGCCATCTCTTCAATGCACTGTCTGCTCTGCGCATCATATCCGTAATGGTCAGCGATTATTTTTATTTTCTCCGCTTCGTTCATGCTATACCTCCACTTCTTCATTTTTTGGAAACTGAAAAATCACGTTATTGACATATTCGATTTTCGACTTTTTGTCATCTGTGATTGCGACAATTCCATTCATTTTTGTTCTTTCAAACATTCTCTCAACATCTTCTGATGGTTCCACATTCTGAAAAATAACTGGCATTCCTGCATAAGCACTTCTCATCATTCCCATTGCTTTTACGGCTTTTTCTTGTGTAGAATATTTTGCAACTGATGACATATATAATTCTGCTGGTGGAGCAGTACATCCTATTGTTGCTACAATCCTATTGTCTTTTGTAATTGAAAACACAAACTTTTCATACGGAATATCTTGCATTCCATCTTGACTAATTACTCTCATTTCCTACCCCTCCGTCACGAAACTTGGTTCTTCTTTCGCTTCCACATCTGCCACAACTTCAAACGGCTGTGAATTTTCGTTTTTGGCGATTTCTCTGTGTGCGATCTCACTTACATCTGTTTCAATTTCCATTCCTGCCATGAAATTGCTCTGCTGTGTCGGATTCTCAAAATCAAGTTCAATGTGCTTGCAAAGTCTATGCAGAACTGTTTTTTTATACATTTCTCCCGTGAAATTCTTCCAAGCCGGAGAATTGCTCGCCTTACTTGATTTTCTTGTGTTCTCCAAATCTGCAAGGCTCATTGTGTCGTAAACCATTCCGCCATCTGCAAACAGGCATACTGCAAATGCTCCGATAATCTTTCCGTCATTAAAAGCCTTAGGTTTGAAGTTGATACCCTGTTCTCCGTTTTCGATAACTTCCTCAAATTCATCACCCTCACGGACAAGCTTTGCGTAAATATCCTTAATCGGTCGAATGGAATACTTCTTTGCTAGTTTCTTTGCACCACGATAATCCGTCTGATAATTCAACTGACTTCCATACGGAACAAGATACGCTTCCTTATTAAAGAAATCTAATCCGAGTGTTGCTCCTTTCATCAGACCGGACATAATCTCTGACTGCTTGTATTCCATAAGTTTTGGGTTGTCATGGATTAGTGCAAGTGTATTCTGAACAAACCTCTGTTTATTAAAATCTTTTGGTAGTGCGTCATTCACACTATCCAATTTCTCCATTAAAGCCACGTCAAACGTCTTTGGTTTCTGTGCTACCGCTCCTGTATTCTGTGTTGCTACCTGTGTATTCTCTGACATAATTTATTCCTCCTACAATAATCCTTTGTTCAATTCATCTAATCGAAACTTTATTCCCTCGGTTTTTCCTTTTGAAATAAGTGATTCTTTATCGACAATGCAGATACTTGAATTATCAAAATCTTTCTTATCAACTAAAATTGCGAACAACAATCCCTCTTTCTTCATGCATTCTTTCAATATTTCCATGTGAAGTTTTATGTATTCTTTTGTTTCTTCTGACATTTCTTTCTCCTTTTCTATTAGCTAAAACTTGCTTCCGGTTCTGCTTCCGGGTAAATATCATCACTATCATAGTTCTTATCAATAACGATTGTTGTTCTAGCTCTAGCAAGACGCATTAGCAAAATCTGAAAATCATCCATATACCTCAATGATGAAATTGTCAAATCATTTTCTAATGAAAGTGTATATGGTTCTTCTCTCCCACTATCAAATATCCATTTAGAAATAGGAATTTCAACATTAAGTGATTCATCATGCTCATTTTCAAATGTAATTAGTGCTCTTTTAGTACTGCTCCATGATGGTTTGCCCAATTCTTCCACAATCATTTCACACTCTACACATGAGTATGAAACCCCATCATCGTAATCAATATCCAAACCATCCGTATTAATATCCCTTTCGCACTTATTTTTCCATGCTTTAAACAAATCGGTTACTTTTATTTCTTTCTGCTCCGGTTCAATCATCAAATCTCTGAAATTTTCGAAGATTGTTTTATTTCCCATGCAAGTATCAGAATTAACAATTTCCGTCAATACTGAATCTAAACTTAGGAAGATATTCGGAGAAGTCGTATTTTTCGATATACGGAACCATAACCTCTGTAACTTTGCTTCTAATTGCTTTTTCCACATCTCCCCACCGAAAAGCATCCTCTACTGCTTTTTCCACCATCTTTTTAAACTTATCTTTTACAATTTCTTTCACATCATCATCTGATAATGACTGCATGGCAATATTTAGTAATTCCTCTTTCATTTATTTCTATTCCTCCATTTCTTCCACTACTCTCAATTCCCCATCGTACTTATAAACCGCACCATCAGTCGTATCTACTTCTGTCACAACTGCCTTTGCTTTCCCGGCTTTTACAACATCCCCAAGTTTCGGAAGGAAGTTGCAAGCGAAAACATAGTCTTTTCCGATAGGTTCTCCATGTTTCAAGTATCGTGCTTTAATTGCGATCATTCTTTACACCGCCTTTACATTTTCTACATGGTATCTTCCAAAACCACTTGTTCTACCGCTACCAATTCCAAGTCCAAATCCTGCAATATTGATAATGTTAATAATCTGTTCCGCAGAATATACATTTTCCATATATGAAATCGTAAATGTTGCGCTCCAACCAGTAAACCTATTAAGATGAACAAGCACTGGACTTCCTTTCTTTGGAGACATCAATTTCTCATCAATGGAATGTTCTGAAAATTTAATTGGAACTAACCCGCTTTTATCCACCATGTTCACGTTTGCGTCAAATTTTGTTTTATACTTGTCGATTTCGGCACGAACAACAGCGTCTCCGAAAGATTTTTTCAACCCAAAATCAGTAATGCAAGGTGCATTTTCCTTTAATGCTTTTGCAAGACCTTTTTCTGAAAAATCGGTAGGTTTTCCATTGTACCAATGCATAGAGGTAATAATTTCTTCCCACGTATTAGGTTTTGTAGTGTCTTTTGCCTTATCCTTTCTCTTGTCAATCAACTGCTTTGCATTGACATCATTCATTTTATTAAGGACTAAATCGCTATCCCCAACAATAGTTACCTCCATGAATTTATTGCCTAAAGGCTTTAATTCAATTACATTTTCGTTTTTCATTTCTATAACCCTCCTGTATGATCTTCGATTGACCGCCCAATTCGTTGCAATAGTCTGTTTTTGTATATGCTTTTCTATTCTTTGGTTTCGTAATCTTCATTATTCTGTCCTATTCATTCGTAAAGTTTGATTTCAGTTGCTATTGCAACCAACAAGACGGTCAATCGGTTATAATGTCATGTTCTATTTTTTTACTTTCCTTGCCTATTATTTGTTATAATATGCTTTGTTTTTATCTGCCAATGGTAGGCATTTAGCCGAATTTAAAATCTATATTGTTTTCTTCAATGCTATAATTTTGTATTTTTTAGTTTAATTTCTTTTCGTGTTCAATATTTATATTTGTCGACTTTAAACCCGACTAAATACCTACCATTAAACAGATATTCAGTTGTTAAATGCTTTCCATTGCTTCAAATACCTGTTCCAATTCGGAAAGTGTATGGTATTTTCGCTTAAATACTTCTAACTCATTCAATGCCTTTTTCAAAAGACTCTGATACTCGTTTTCTTGAACAAGGAATTGCCGTGTCGGCTGATATGTATTTTTCTCCGTAGTTATGTGAAAACATCGCACTGGCTGTTCCTCTCTTGTTTTTGGAGCAAATACCAACATCCTCAATACATTTCCTGCTTGTTGTAATCGGTATCGTTCTGCTGCCACACTATCATCCCATTCAAAGCATTTATGAAGTTCAGATGTTTCATCTCTAGCCTTTTCAAGAATTTCTTGTGGTGTAACTTTTTTATCTCCGATTTCATCAGCGACTTTTTGAGCATCAGCCTTATAAATTCCTTTGATTCTCCATTCTGCTCTCATTTTCCACTCCTAATCAAACATTTCTAGCAAACTACAAGCTCCTTATCATTAGAAACAAACAATTTTATAACTTGGCAGTTCATATCTGGAAATCTACCATCGCTGACCGCTTCCGAATTATCTACGAAAAGAGGGCAACTAACTTCATATAATTCAGATAGCGCCTTGCAAATATACATTCCTGCCACGATAGATTCTCCATTACTCATATTGGTTCTTCCATCCCACTGACATTCACAAGTTTCTCTGATTCCAGAATTTATCTGAACTTCAAAAAGTTTAAACGTAACTCTTCCCCCAAACTTCTCGTTAATCACAGAAGAAATTCGATTCATTTTCTCTCTGATAAATTCTTCTGTTAAATCAATCATTTGTTCCTGTTCTGCAATCTTCTGTCCGACTTCCGCTTTTTCTTTTTCCAACTCTGCAATACGCTCTTTAACTTTTGAATTGTCCACAGATTTGATTTTCGCAATAATATCTGAGATTTCATCACGCAAAACAGCTTTTTTTGCTTCTAATTCTGTTTTTCCAACTGTTTCTTTGCTCATTTCTTCGATTTCATTTTCCAACATAAGAATCTGTTCGCTGATTTTTTTGTACTCTTCATTTTTTAACATATCGGCTACAGTCGGGATCGATTCAAGAATTTCTTTCTTTTCTTTTAATGTTTCTTCGAATTTTGCGATTTCTGCATTGACTGCTTCCAGTTCCTGTTGTTTATCATTAATGATTTTCTGATATTCTCGAATATTATCCGCTGCTTTCTGTCCTTTTTCTGTAATGGATTTCAGATTGTTTTCTCTGTTCTTTTCAAACTTTTCTTTATCTGAAATGTAGCGTTCTTCATATTCAGCCTTCGATTTTTTATATCTCTCTTCATCATTTTTCTTTCTTTCCTCATAATCAGAAATACGCTTTTCTCGAACTTCTTTCGGAAGAGATTGACCGCAAGTCGGACAAATCAAATCGTCTTCTGCAAGTTCCGGCAATGGCGTATATTCTAGGAATGTCTTCATTTCTGGGAACACGCTTGCTTTTTCGCGTCTCCATTCATCTATAAATTTCTTTTTATCAGTTTCCGCACTCTCTTTTTGCTTTTCTGCGCTTTCGATATCCACCGCAATAGAATTAGCCTGTCTTTTCAAAGACATTAGTTTTTCTTCTACTTCGTTGCATTCAGAAGCCACACCTCTTCTCTTTTCCATCAGAATCTCTGTTTCTTTATTGCTGATATCGCTTAAATCAAATTTCAGGTTCATCACTTGTTCTCTTTTAGCATTGATCTCTTTGCTTTTCTCAGTTCCACCAGCAAGTTTATCCTCTACTTTTTTCAAAGCAGTTTCTTTCGCAGCTTTTTCCACTTCAAGAGCACCGACATCTACTGTGACAAGCTGTTTCGATACTTCATCAATGCGTGCCGGGATCTCTGTCATTTTCTCTTTTAATGTATTCTTCGCTTTTGTATACTTTTTCAGAATATCGTCCGTGCTTGCGATTTTCAGCTCTGGAATAAGTTTTAAAAACTTTTCTCCGTACCCCTCTGCAATCTGAACATCTGAAGAATCTGCAACGAACTGCATCAAGATTTCTCTCTGTTCTTTCCACGGTAAAGAAGTAAATGCGACCGGATTTGTAATCAGATTGAAAATCTTTTCATCAATCAAACCGGAAATAAACGCTTTAAAGTCCTTTTCTGACTTCGGATAACCATTGATTTCAAATTCATTCACATTCCCCTGAAATTCTACAGAGTTCGTTCCTCGCTTCTTAACCCATTTCTGTTTCTGAACCTTTTTCAACGTATATTCTTCACCGTCTACTGAAATAACAGATTCTACACTGATATCAAGATTATCAATCATCTTTCCGTCTTTATCTAATGGGCGAATATCAAACTTTGCACTTCCATGCGAATCTTTTCCGAACAACAACCATGTGAAAGCATCAAATACCGTTGTCTTTCCAGTTGCATTTGCGCCATATATTTTCGTTAATTCGCCGAATGAAATTAACTTGTTCACACATCCCTTAAAATTCTGGATGTGAATACTTTTTAATTTAATTATTTTCATACATCTTCTTTCCTTTCTACTTAATTTATTCACATTTTTTAATTGATTATATATGTACCTCCGCGCTTTTTTGATTTTCTTGAGCGTACTTTTCGACTTCCAGTCTGGTCATTGTCTTGCACTCTAATGCGTACGGATCTCCCCAGCGGATGATCCACAAAATAACTTCTTCTTTCATTTCATGAGGTGTTTCGCTGCTTCTCTCGCTATTTCTTGTGCTGATTTTTTTATTTCCTCTTCTATTTCTTCTTGCGTCATTGTGGATGTTTTAACTATTTTTTGCATTGACTTTTCTGCGTGTTTTTTTCCGTACTCTTCTTCGAGGATGTTTCTTATTCCTCTTAATATCATGACTGTTTCTGCTTCTAATAATATTAAATTTCCTTTTATTTCCACATTGCCTTTACTGCATTTAATCATCTTTACAAATTCCTTTCTTTCCCGTACAATAATCTTGGTTGTTTATCTATGCGTCCTAGAGGTTGCCGCCTCTTATGGGCGCTTTTTTGTTCTGTAAACATCAAAATCTTCGTGATTGCCTATACTTCCCCACGATGTGATCTGATCATGTTTTACAAGTACAACCGCGTTTGCATAATCCTGATCGTATTTCAGACACCATTCTTCGAGCAGATCTAGGATGCAGTTCATTTCTTCTTCAGCGTCTTTCTTTACCTCTCTGTCCATTTCTTTGTACATTTCTTTGTTCGCCTCCTTAAATCGGTCCTGCCTGCAAGATATAAATGATTACAGCCATGACAACAATGATGATCCATTGCGCGGTAATTATTATTTGTTCATCACTTATTTTATTTTTCTTTTTTTTCATTGCTTCAATAACCGGAGTGTTCGTTGTGTGCTCAAATTTAAGTACATCAATTTTGCACTTCGTCGGTTTTGTTTCCCGCATACTTTCTTTCACCCTTTCTTATTCTTCTAAACTTATCCACATTCTTAATATTTCCCGTTCTCTTATTAATAATTTTCAAATAAAAATCCGTTTCTTGGACAAGCGCCCAATTTTCAGCATTCAAGTGATGCGCGGATAAGCATTCCTTTTGCTGTCTCGTTAATTTCTTTGGCTGCTTCATATTTCTTTTTACCTCTTTGCTTTCTCAATGTCTCTTCTTACCCGAAAAGCATTTGCATTTGACAACAGAACTGCCCTGTCCTCTTTCGGAAGAACTAATAATGTAGAAATAAATTCTTTGATTTCTTCCTGTTCTTCTTTTGGTATTGCCATTTCTAATACATCTCCTGCCATTTTTAACACCTCTTCTCTAAAGTATTTCCCTTTAAAAACTGATTCACGAAATATATCTGCCCTTTCCCAGTAACTTTCGTAGTTTTCGTAATTCTTACACTTCCGTCTGGATTCTGAACGTTGCTTTCCTTAATCTCAAACAGCCCTTGTTCTACATACCGTTGCATCGGCATATTTCTTGAGGAACCACTTTTAATAAGGAAGTTATTCTGTCTCATCCACTCGAATAATCGTTTCTGCCCGATTTGCACACCATTCTGACAAATCAACTTTGCCAAGTCTCCGATAAGAATTGATGTGTGGCTTGTGCTGACTGCATCTGCAAAGATTGTTTTCGGCTTGTCCTGTTCGATTTTCTGTTCAAGAGCCTTGTTATCTGTTTTTAACTGTTCAATAGTCTTATCTGCCATCTTCAATGCTCTTGCCATAATCTGCTCTGGTGTATTCCATGCTTTCTCAAGGTCAATGAAGTACTGCCTGCATTCTCTTCCTTTTTCAGTTCTACTCATAAGACAAATATGTTTCGCCATATCAATAGAAAGATTGTAGTCTTGAATTTCTTGTTCTCCGCCGTATTGATTGCCCTGTACCTTTAGGTACGCCCCTTCAAAATCTTCCCCTTCAACAAACCCTTTACTATTTGTTTCAAACCACGCACTAAAGCGTTTTCCTATATTTAGTTGTTCGTGTAAATCTCTTGCCGATACTGTCGGCTGTTCTTTATCAAAATTCACTTTGATAAGCTCGTTCATTTTCTATCGCCCCTTTCTGTGATATAATTTTCCCTGAAGGGAGGTGTTTCTCATGGATAGTGCTAAAAGCATTGTTAAAGAACTTCTTATTTGTGTAAATGAACATGATGTCAAACATATCAATGAACTTCTTTTAAAAGATACCGCTTATGCATTTGCTCTCGCAGAATGTATAAAAGAAGATTATGCAACTAGCATACATGTTTCCAAAACGGCAAATAACTCTTTTGTTTTTCAAGAACTAGAAAATTGTTCTTTAACATCCAAAGGCTTGAACTTTTTACAAAATTCTTGACCGCTAATAACATAATAGCGATAGCGTGTAGGAATACTTCGGGGGATTTCTTCTCCTCGCACGAGATAATCTCCCGAAAAAGCCTTTATACTTTCCTGTTCTTCAAATGGGAAAGAAATTTCAACACTTTTTTCCTCTGCGGAAAGTCGAAATATTATAGCATCTGAAATTCCTCCAAACTCTTTGAAAAATTCATCCAACTTTAAATAGGAAAACATAAAGGCTTCTAATACTTCTGAATTTTCTTTGAGATATTTAGCCATGTTTTCGCCTCCTTATCACACCTTGTGTGATTATACTATCACACTATTATGACTTCGTCAACACTTTTATTTGACAGGGTGTGATTTTTTTGGTATTATCAAATCATAAGGAGGTGATATAATGAAAAATAGAATTTTAAAAATAAGAAAGGATTCTAAATTGAATCAAGAAGACTTCGGATTGAGATTGAATTTAACAAAAAATTACATTTCTCTTATAGAAACAGGAAATCGCATCCCGTCTGATAGAACTATTTCTGATATATGTAGGGAATTTAACGTCAATGAAGATTGGTTAAAAAATGGAACTGGAGATATGTATAAAGAAAAAGACGGTTCGTTTTCAGAATTGCTTGTAGAATTAGAAGACTCTGATGATGATTTTATTAAAAGTTTAATTACCGTATATATGGGATTGGACGAAGATAGCAAAAGTGCATTAAGAAAGATCGCCAAGGGTATGGCAGAAAAATATAAAAGCCGGGAGAATTAAATTTCTTCCGACTTTTTCTCTTTATACTTCTTATATCTAGCAAGAACATAAAAATAGATTTTCATTATGTAATCTTCACAATCAATCTCGTTAACCATCTTAATAATTTTCTCTTTGTACTCCACAGTAACCCTCCTTTTGCAAAAACACATCCGAAATTCCTTTTTTTATATTATCCAACAGGAATTGCTCAATTACAAGAATATTTAGAACATATGTTTTCTTTATATCCTGTATTTTTACATGTGGACGTTGTTTTAAAACAGTTGTCGTTTTTTGTCGACTTGAAAATTTGAATAATAACTTCAAAAATGTTAAAATGTTATCGGTTTTGGGAGTGAATTGCGGTTCACAAACACTCCCAAGCCAGAACTTGAAGCGCCCTGTTTAACAGGACAATTCATAGTTTACCATATAAAACAACCAAAAAGAATACTACGAGAGGTAAAGAAATGAACAAAAGTAACAAATCAATAACGGACAAAGGTTTTACACTAATGGATAATTTTCGTGAAAACATTAACTCTTATATTGGTAACATGACACTAAGCGAATTATCAGAGCGCGCCGGAATCCCATTTTCCACGCTACGAGGTATGCTGTACGAAAATAGTTCTGACTGTAACTTGTCGAATGCTGTAAAACTCGCCAAGGTATTCAGCATCAGTGTAGACGAACTATTCGGAGCGAACACAATGGAAGAACGTACAACAGATTGTTTGAATACTTGCAGAGAACTTCCGGAAAATTCGAGATATCTGATCAGTTGGTTTATACAACATCAAAAGACATTGAATAATAGGAAAGAAAACCATAAATCAGTAAGTATTATGAAGCCTAAGTATAAAAATGGTCATTTAGTTCCATCAAACGATTTTTTCTCGATTGATATTGATGATTTTTCCGACAATATTAAGGCAAAAGTATTTTTGGGAATCCAAGTTAATTGTGAAGATTTTATGCCCCATTATTCTCCGTATGATATCCTTTTGCTTGCGAACGACAGAAAACCATACGAAACAGAAAAGTGCGTTTTTCTTTATTACGGGAAAATGATGATCGGAATAAGAAAAGAAGAAGAGAATAGTGTTAAATATTATGGAATTCGCAATAGAAATGCCATTATAAACGAATCCGACATTGATGAGTTAATGGGATACATTGTCGAAACTACCACTGTTTAATATTATAGGCGGGGATGCCCCGCCTATTGATTATGCAACTTCAAAATAATGTCCGATCAAATCTATGATATCATTTTGCAATGCATTTCCTGAATCTCTTGTACATTTATACACAATCTCATTTTGAATATAATATTTATCTTTGTAACATTGCATGTTTTTTCTCCACGGAATAGGATCATCTTTTGTTCCACTGTGTTCCTCATCTACAATTTCGTACAAACTTTCTGTTCCAGTTCCGGGCGAATGCTGCTCTTGAATCGTGAGGTTATCTTGATTTACGGAATAGAGTTCGTTTTCGTAAACAAACCTAAATCCTCTTTTCACCGTTTGTCCAACGATTTCACTAAATGTAGGGTGTAGCGACTTATAACGAATCGCTTCATCATTTGTGAGATTATAAGTGTTAATTTCTTCTGGAATTCTCACCATCATAAGCTCCATCGCAAGATCATTTTTTGTGGGGATGTATGGAGTTTCAAAGATCTCCTGATATTCTTGAACCCTTAAAATATGTTTCGGAATCATTTCTCCGTCAGGTGCTTGACTTTCTTCAACTACCTTATATGAGGTGACGATTTCAAATCCTTCCTTGTATTCCAAATCATCGCCTGTTACGATCGGTAAATATCCACTGTTAAGATAATCATCTTTATCGGGGGAAATAATTTGTTTATCGCCAACGCGTAAAACAGATGGTGCATATATCAATATTCCGTCTTCTAATTTTCCAAAGTTCGTATTCATATTTTCTCCTTATTTTTTACAGCATATTCCACTTCAATTCCCGCATCTACGTCTCCACCATCTACCATGATGACTGTTGTTGGATAGTAGGTTTTTAAGTTTCGGACAGCGTCTTGTTCGGATTGTGGTAGGGGGACGAATTCGGGGTTCGTAGTTTCGTAAGCGATTTTTAACGGATTTTCTATGAGCCACGCCTTAAATTCATCGACTGTTGCGACGTTTTCGTTTGGTGCGCTAAAATATTTAACTCCGTCATTCCAGTTGCAACAGATTCCGTATTCTGCTTTGGTATATGATAATTGGACAGCCCTATATTTATCCACAAAAATATCTGAATTTCCGTTTCCATTCGCCACATTCTCGAATCGAATTGAAAAGTTTTGAACATTTCCCTGTTTATTTGCAATACTTATTTTGTTAGATTGTCCGTCAAATCTGTCAATAACAACCCCTGCATACAGCCACCCAATCTCTCCACCCTGCTCTACCAGTCTGTCCCACTTTGTGAGAGGGCGGTCGGATGTGAGAGTGAGGACTTGCTCTTTGCTCCAATTCTGCTCGGCGTTGGTAACTTTCACATCCACTTCATACTTCTGCTTCTCATCATTCCATTTTCCGACACTCTTGATTTCTTGTAGATAATCGGGTGATGGGGATGGTTTACCGCCTGTGTATGGCTCATAAGGAGATGCTTTGTCTCCAACCTCCACCATAAGCTTAGATGTGTTATTCTCAAGAACCTTATCAAAATTTAACTGCCCAATCTCTCCATCGGTAATAGCCATTATAACAAGATATTTTGTATCTTCTTCGGTAGTAATAGTTAAAGGTTTATCTAATGTTGTTTCAGCCGTTTTAGTAATCTTAACATTAAACGCTGGGAGTTCCGATGTTAAACCAACCCTATTTTTTCTTGTCATATCATTGTTAATATTTTTTCTACCATGTATTGTGTAGGTTGTGTTTGGTTCACAGGGCAAATACACCACAGCATTACTAGAATATGGTACAATTTCTTTATTTTCTCCGTGATAAAAATATGCATGTAAATAATTGTCTGTTAGTTTAAACAACTGTTTTCCTGTTGTGCTGTCTTGATGTGAATTACCTAGTATACTAAATCGTTTAAAAGGAGCTTGTCCGCAATTTGTCAATATCACTTGCTTTATTCCTTTTGACGTTTCGTAGTTAAATTTGAAAGTCATAAAAGCTCTTCTTTTTAAAAATATCATGTAATATCAAACTCCTTCCAAAACATCGCATTTTGTTCAATCTGACAACAATATTTCTTGTTTGCCTGTGTGACGAATCCATCTAACGCGATTGTTGACGGTAGTATCACCTTAGTTGGCGTTGATCCACTTGTGAACCAAAATGGATAGATATTTACGGCATCAGGTAACTCTTCTTCAAGCGTTAAATTTAACTCTGTAACTTCTCCCCATACTGCTTGTACGTTCGGTTTTAACGCATATGTAGTTTCTTGAGGACGTTCTTCTTTTATGTTTGTACTGATCGGATTTTTCTGTAAATAATTTTTAATTGCTTCCTGAAGCTGCTCTGGTGAAATCTCGCCTCCGCTACTTCTAATTTTCTTTAGCAAAATTGCATATACTTCGTCTGCTCTCATAGTTGTACCTCATCAATTTACAATTTATACCATTGATCTGTTTCCTTATGGAATTTATAATAATCTCCGGTGTCAAGACATAACGCCGAACTTCCTGTGCCTACATAATGCGGAAGTTTTGATATATCACTCGATAATCCCTCATAGCTTCTGATATTCCCTCTCACATCCACACAAGCAAAACTGCCTAAATCCCATATCTCTTCTCCCGGCTGATACGTCTTTCCGTCCACAACCGTTATTGTTTGTGCTATCGCCATTTCTGTTCCTCCTACGCTATTTCAAAATATTGTCCAATGAGTGCCGATGGTTTAAAATACAATTTTTCTTTTTGACCATACATTGATTCTGGATTAAGAACTCCACCTCTCTTACACAAATAAACTAACTCATTTTCGATATAATACTTCCCGTATTCATATTCAAATCCACTTACGTTTACGCTATCTGGCACGGGAATAGGATCTGAATACGATCCTTCGTAACCTTCGACAAGCTGTGTCCACAATGTAGGTTCTGCCCCCGGAAAACGGTCCTTTTGTTTCTGGTGATTCTTATTCAGATTCCACAAGAACCCTCCAAAGTTTCTTCTTTTATCTTTTTGGTTTTGTACATCATATGCGTACCCGTCTGGATCATCTTCCCAATCTGCGTACAGCCCTTTTACTTCAACGGCTTGTGCGTCCGTATTAGTGAGAGAAGCGATTTTTGCCTGATCCACAACCGCTTTTTTACCGCTAATCACTTTTTCGATGTAACTTTGAGTGTTTGATACCTTTTCGTTATACTTTTCGAGATATTTTCCTGTTAATTCATCGCCGTACTCAACCGAATTAACCGCTTCCTTGCTCGTTAATCCATCAATATAATCCAACAAACACTGCGCATAACTTTCTTTTTCTAAACGCTTGATCTCTTGCTTTTTATACAAGTCAGTAATTTCTTCCTCATTCAATTCTCGTGACTGTCCGGTTGAATCTTTTAAAATAACTGACATTCCGCTTGAAATACTGTCTTCGTATGCGTTTCTAATGGCAATCATGTCAGATTCGTTGTAGCCAAACGCATAAGACGCTATCATAACATCTGACAATATTTCATTTTGTACTTTCATCTTAATTTCCGCTTTTTTACTTTCCTTTACCTCATCCAATGTAGGGTTGTAAGGTTTAGGATTAGGAGAAATTTCAGGCTCGACATATACACTTCCGTCGTTTGATAATTGATATCCGTTGTACTTTTTTGTAACAGAATCATTCCTGTAAATAGTTGTAAATTTTTGATAAAAAGTCCCGCCGATATCTATTGTGCATTCTTTATCAAGAAATAGATCAAACCCATTTTTATTTTCTATTACATCAGTTCCAAACTTAACCGTAACGATATTATTTGTCGGAATTACGGTTGCTTTGTGCGGAGTTTTTTCTCCTAAGAATCTTATATATGCCATATGTATTTCTCCTTTTTATTTGTTTGAATAATGCGTATTTGTTGGAGTTGCAACCTGAAACTGGAAAAGTCAAAAATCATGTTATCGAAGAAGATAGCAATGCTAATGGTAAATATCGCAAATGGAGCGACGGAACTCTTGAAATGTGGTTCAATTCTCCATTTACGTGCGCGATCGGAACAAAAGCTGGTAGCATTTACACAAGCGGACAATTTACATTAAACTTCCCGGTTGCATCAAAAACAAAATGTAATATCGTGCTCACAATAGGAGCTGGCGGCGCGATATGGGGCAAGGTGTACGGATCTGCAAATGACTACAAATCAAGCTTTTCATACCATTTGCTTGCTGCTACGGTATGGAATACAGCAAGTTTTGATTTATCCTATTACGCGCGTGGAACGTGGAAGTGATAAGCGTTATTTAATTTCCCACTCCGCATCGATAAAAAGATAGCTGTTTGTTGCTTTTGGTATGCAGATAAACAAATTTCCGTTTGTCCTTGCCATAGATGTGCAGGCCACCGGATTTTTATATGACCCATCTGACGCTGTCACATTTACAACAGTATCATTTAATGGGCGATACTGTGACGGTATCGTAAAAACATTGTCGTACACATTATTCGCGACTATTGTGGCAGTTGTATAAATTTCCATATTTAGGTGTATCGTTTTACCGATTTTATACGAGTTGTTTGCTATGGCTGTCCACACTCCGACCCTTATTCCCAGATCGGTCGGTGTGAGCGTCTTTTTATCATGATGCGCTTGTAATTGTAACAAATATGCATTTAGCGCAGCTACAGCCTGCGCTCCTGCGATCATCCCCGGTGTTTTGTTCGCCACTATATCATCAAGATTGTCTATGATTCTAGATTTATCGGCGGAATCGTTTATAGCTTGGCATATTTCATTAATTTGTTTAGCCCCTAGATTACTCCCGGATTGAGTATAATCTGTTACGTCTTCCAAAGAATAGCTTGCATCTTCGTTTTGAGTAATTAAGTACTTTCTTTTTCCAGCCATGCTTGAAGCTAATATATCATCTTTAAAATTGACAGGTAATTCTTGCTTTGGCATTATATTCTTACCTCCTTAAATCTTCCAAGAATAAATGGAATTTTTCTAAGACCGATAGTCTGTCTTTCAATAATATCTTTCATTTTTTCACATGCTTTTTCCAATCTGTTAAGTTCATCGTATTTGATAAACATTCCATTCGGATAGAACGTCTTTTTGATTCCGATATCCTGTGTGAAAATTGATTGATTTATCTTTTCTATATTACCCTCAAACAAATTGAATTTCTCATAATCCCACAACTCCAAATAATCAACAATATCTTCTCCCATATTTTGAATCGAAAATTCTTTATTAACTTCATTTGCTTTTTCTTTTAAATATAGGATATTGTTTTTTATTCGGTTGTAATCTTCTAAATTCATTTTGTCTGTAGACGCCCAATTTGTTTTTGGTTTTATCCAATCTACCTCCATGACATTTCCACCTTTCTAGCTTTCATGTTTCCAGACCACGCTCCGTTAAAGGATATTTCATTTTGATAAGAGCGAATCAAAGCGTCTTCTCTTCCTTTTAGTTCCATGTAGAACAAATCATTCGCCTCCGTTCTTGGGTCTCCACGCCACGAGATTTCGTAGTCTATGTTTCCGAGATAATATTCCGCTATCCATTCTTCCAAATCTTTTGCGTGCTGAATTGTGCTTATAAGAGGGTTATTCCATGTGATTTCTTGACCGTTTACGTTGTGATTCACAATGTAGTTATTTTCTTCTGTAAGATACTCATATCCCTCAACCTTTACTTTTACATCTGTTTTTGCCTTTATATTAGTGATTCGCACTTTAATGTAAAAATCGCTTGAATCAACAATACTCACTTTTAACTCTGGATTTTCTGGAACTGATACTTTAAATCCGTATGACGGCCTGTTAAAGTAAATCGTATATTCAGAATCGCTTTCAAAAGAAACTGTTTCTTGGATAAGCTCTTCAATCGCTCCGGTGCTTTCCTTGTAATTTTCTCTAGTAATCACAATATTTTTTATTTTTTCATATCGTGTTCCGGTAGGATTTTTAATCAAATCCCTTACCCTGTCCAATCTATAATCCGTAACATCATTAATCAAAATATTATCTATGAATAATCTTGAATTTGAATATCCTTTTGTTACCTCAATTACCATTTTATTAAACTCAAGAAAAACATGATCTGTTAAAAAACTAATATCCGGTTTTTTTACAATAAACTCTTCTTTTAAGACTCCATTGTTATATGTTACTATTTTAAATTCTTCCGGTGCTGTGTTTCTAAAATTAATAATCAAGCCATACGCATCGAATGAAGATTCCAAGTTCACTGTGATTTTCGGGTTTTTTTGAAATATTCCATTTCCATCCGAAACAGAATCGCTTACATATCCAGTATTTAGGTAATTATTGTCTTTCGGCAAAAAATAAAGACTTCCATCTACTACGGAAAAGTCTTTACTTGCATTTGCGTAAGCATCTTTTTTACTCTCTTTCAAGATGTTGTCTATCTTACCAAAATTTGCAATATCATTTGTTTCGGCAATCATATTGGGAACAAATGATGAACGCAATATGATTTTATTTTTTCTATCTTCTCTCAATGCACATCTTCCGGCATTTGCAATAATCTGCAACGCTTCTGCATGACTTACAACTGGAAGTGGATTATACACAATTATCTTTTTTAAATATGGATCTATATAATATTCTCTTTCATCTGTAATTCCAGCGCTTTCCAAAACTTCTAAAGCCAAATCATATAAAGAGATTCCATCTTTTCTGTATTTTCCTCCGTAAAAGTTATCCCTCAACTGATAAAATCTATCTGTTGATGTAAATACAGCCTCTGTGTCATTTGCTGACCATGAATTAAGATATGTCGTTGTTTCATTAAGCCACTCTATATCACCGTTTCCTGTCACATCATATCCGAAGGTAACTTTCACTTCCTGTCCTATTTCCATATACGCAATAGCGCTTTCTGGATTGTCTACGCTATAATACAAATCTTGGTTATCAACCTTGATAGAAACATCCATACTTGGAATACTTTCTGATATCGGAGAAACATATTCTTTCATGCTGCAACCCATCACTTTTTCATTTGTAAATGTATTTGCAATTCCAAATATCATGTTTCCAATTCTGAGTCTGCCTTTCCCATTCACCATAGTTTTTGGCTTTATCCAAAAATAATTCGTTCCGTCAAAAGAATCTTCGGTAACAAATTTTTCCGAACTATTTTTATAGATTCTAGTGGTCAAATTTGTCTCTATAGTAAATTCTGTCGGATAACAATGACCGAAATCTATTGTTATTCCTTTTATGTCTAATCCTGATTTATCTGTAAATTCTATTTTCGCACTTCCAAGAATTTCATTTGTGATGATTCCGTTGTTATAAATTTCTAATCCACTATCTTTTCGCGGCGGAAAATACATTGTCCCATCGACTTTTGAGAAATTTTGTTCACATGTTGCGTATATTTTATTTACATCGTAACCATCAAACGGTTTTTCTTTATTTGCCAGATACAATAATTCCGTGTTTGTTACTTTAGCATTGTTCTGTGCATCAGAATTTACAACTCCTATGCTTACTTTTACATATCCTCTATTCCGAAACGGAAGTTTCATTGATTCTATGTATTCTTTACTTGCCATTTGCATATACGATCACTCCAAACCGGCGTCAATCAAATTAAATGAAAGCGTCTCATCTTTTGTTACCATATGAGTTAGCCTATCTACAAATAACGGTTTTCCGCTCCTATCTCCGGGGTACATTATAATAGTGATCGGGTGTCCCGGATTCGCCATATCTTCAAATGTAACAGGAACGTAAAATGGTTTTATGGCATCTAACATCATCTTTCGAGTTTCTGGATTAAGACCGACCCACTCGAGATTACTAAGTTTGTACAAATCCCTTCCAACTCTTTGACCAATAACTGCGTTGTTCTCATTTCTTCCACCGTTTACTGTCGTTGTTATCGTCCATGAAAACCCGCGTCTCGGCGGTGGAAAGTCATAACCATTTACGTTCAAAAACGATGATAATGCCATATTCAACCTCCTGTTTTTTAATAAAAAAGTACCTACCGAAGTAGGCGCTTTTCCTTTTAAGTAAACGAATATCCATTCCTTGCACGTCTCGAATCTGTGATCGACACTAATTCTCTTCCGTCTACTACAATTCGTTTTCCATCTCTAACCGCTTGTATCAATTCTCTCAATAGGTTTTCTTGCTCTCGGTTTTCCATATTTGCACGAGAAAAACCTCTGTATGCCGCTTCTTCAATTCCTTTTTGAATATCCAAATTATTTGCAACCGCAGTTCTTCCATCGGAAAATGTCCCTACCAACTCGTTATGATTTGCCATAAACAATCCGTCTTCCGGGAATCCTCCTACTGAATACTTCGGTATTAAATCTGCCAATGTAATTTTTCCTATTCCGTTGGCATATCCATGACCTTTCCAGCCGTTTGACAAGCTTCCGTATCTAGCCAATGTATACCTAATAGATGCTAATATGTTTGACAATGGATCGTAAATATCCTTATCATATCCAGGATATGCGTACGTTCTAAAAGTCGGATCAATTACCTGCATCAATCCTTTGGAAGGCGTTCCTTTGATTGCATTTATATCCCATTTATTAATTGCTTTTGGGTTTCCGCCGGATTCCGTCTGCATCTGATAAAGCAAAAGGTCTAAATTTGATTTTGAAAATTGACCTGTCATTTTCAATGCTTTAGTGGCAATGTTTCTCCATTGTTCAACTCCGGCTGATGGGTTATATTTTGGCTGTATTGAATCAAATATTCCGCTTACATACTGTACAATTCCATCAAATGTCTTGTTTATAATTCCACCTGCCACACTCGACCACGGTTCAAATAAATTTGATATATTTGCAAACTTGCTGATTGCAACTTTTACAATTTCTCCTGGGTTTGTAAGATAATCCAACACATTCCCTGTAAAACTTTTTACCGAACTCCATGCGTTTTCAAAAAACTCACCTATTCCGCCTTTAAAATGTGGAGCGCCTGACATAAACGCCTTTGTTTGATTCGCGGGCATTATTTTTGTACCTTTTTCAAGCGGCAACATGACATTTCGCCCATCGGGTATAAACGGTTTTCCTGACGGCGGAATAATAAGCTCTTTGTAAGTTGATCCTGCTTGGTCATTCACGATTCCAAGTGTGTTTTGCGGAACTCCATCCGATCCTTTAGCGAACTTTATTCCATCCCACTCACTTACTCGTGTGTCTGATCCCACTTTTTTAAGCACCCAGTTCACACCTTTTATAACGCCATTCACAAGTGTTTTAATAGGCTTAAATGCGTTTTCTGCAATTTCTTTAAAGAAGTCTCCTAACCCCTTCCAAATGTTCTTTATGGCATCATATGCGTTTTTAAAAGCCGTTTTAAACCACGGACCCACATTTTTAAAAGGAGATTTAATGGCTTCCCATTTTTTTGAGAACCAAGATTCAATGAATGACCAAGCTTTTTTAATACCTTCATACCCTTTATCAAACTTTTCGCCAAACCATTCCGTTACAGGAGAAAATACTACTTTTATTCCTTCCCATAATCCTTCAAAAAATCCACTTCCGTTCTCCCAAGATTTTTTTGCTTCATCCCATCCTTTTCTGAATTGTTCGCCTATTGATGATGCTGTTTCTCCAACCCATTCCTTAATATTTCCTAATTGCAACATTAATCCAGAAAGACTCGTTGGGGGTAATGCAATGTCTCCGACTTTAACTTCGGCGTCTTCACTAAAGATTTTATCAACCAGTGATTGCAATGCGCCTCGTGCAAAATCATTCGGAAGGTTCGCCATAGCTTTAACTAATGCCTTTCCGAATTTGTATAAGTTCCAAGCTAAATCTCCCCACTCTATTCCGCATATAAAATCAACTATTTTTTGACCAATATCTTCAAATGTTTTATCGTCTTGTAAAGTGTTTATAAATTCCGTTAAAGACTCTAAAATTCCGTTGGCGAAATTACTAAATGTATCCGCTGCGATTTCAGGATCCCAATTTTCAAAAAATCCTTTTATGCTCTTTGCTATAGATTCCCCTAAATTTTCCCAGTCAAACTCTACAGCGAACGCATTTGCAGATTGAAAAGCTGTATTGATTGAATTAGCAACAGTTTTCCCTAAATCATAAAAAAGTCTAGGTTTTATTAAACCATTCAAAAAATCCGCCAACCCTGTTCCGAAATTTTTTGCTTTTTCATACACGGAATCCCAGTTAATTTTTTCTAACGTGTTTGATAATGTGACGCTTATATATTTGCCTAACTGTTCTAAACTTTTAATGCTACTTTTATATGCGTCCAACATCTTATCGTTCGGCTTAAAGTTGGCAATTAAACCGCCCACTTCACCTGAACCAGCACCACCTGATCCGCCTGATGCACCAGCTCCAGCACTACCAGTAGTACCATTATCAGGCTCAACAATATTCAATTCATCAATCCCTAAAGTGTGAAGCTTCTTTGCATTTTTAGCAGCTTGTCCGAGATTGTCAGATAAATCTCCTGCGCTTCCAGCTGAATCCGCTAGATCTCCAGATACGTCTCCTAAATCGTCAGTTATTCCTCCGCCACTAATCTCAAATTCCCACCCGAAAATCTGACCAAGTGCGTTTAATACATTCTGTGTAAAATCAATGACTTTCGCCATGACTTTATTTAAAGTTTGTACAAATGGTTTAAACGCTGCGATAAAACCAGTTCCAATGACGGAAGCAAATTTCTTAATTTGCTCTTGCAAAATACGAATTTGGTTCGCCCATGTTCCTGCCGTGCGTGCAAAATCGCCCTGTGCTGATGTTGTATTGGCAAGCACGTATTGATAACGCAGCATCGTTTTTTCAGCTTGTGACATAGACTGAACATTTGCATCCAATCCATTTTTCATCGCCCACTCTGCAAGTGTTGCCTGTGTTAAATCCAAACCGTACGTACGAAGTGGTCTTGTTTCCCCTGTGAAGATAGCGGACAAATCTTCCGCAACATCTTTTTGACTGACATTGTAGAACGATGCCATATCCGCCGTTAATTGAGTCAATGTCAAGGATACATCTGCCATAGAGTCTGACAGTCCGACATATCCACCTGTTGCCTTATTCAAAAATGAATTTGCACTTTCAATGGAACTTGTATCAATTCCCATTGCAGACCCCATCGCTTGAAAACGGCTGGCATACTGTTTAAATGACAATTCAGACATTCCAAACTGTTTAATGGAGTTTTGTGCGTACTCTTCCACTTTGCTTGACATATCGCCAAATACAGTGTCTACAACATTCTGTACTTCCACAAGGTCTGATGCAATGGTTATGGAATCTCCTATTTTCCCAACAAATCGGAATAATAGCCAGTACGTTGCGTACATCTTTCCAAGTGCAGACGCAAGTCCTTTTGTTCCTCTACTTGCCTTATGTGTAGATTTTGTATAAGTATTAAGGCTTCCGCTAAGAGCATTCGCCGCACGACCGGAAGATGCGCCTGTCCGAGCCAATTTTGCCAATGCATTTGTCATATCAATCAAGTTCTGACTTACTTTAGGTGCTTTAGATAGTTCAGACATTAACTGTCGCATAGACTTAGCAAGCAAAGGTATGTTTTCAATCGCTTTTGTAGAGCTTTTATATCCAAGTTGCGATATTCCCTTTGCTAAGTTTGCAACTTGCTCAGATGTTTTAGACACATTCACTGAGTTAAGGCTTTGCAAGCCTTTCCCGAAACCTACAATCGCGCTTGCTGCCTTTGAAATCTGTCCACTGTTCAAATTTGCAATCTTTTCAATTCCCTTGGCAAATCTTGTATAATCTGCTGTTCCAACATTTTTTAAACCTTGCATAGAACGGCTTAGTTTATCTACACCATTTGCTACCCCAGATAAACCGCTTCCGTTGATTTTCGTGAGAGATGTGTTTAATGTCCCTAGTTTTGTTATCAATGTGTCAATTGCATTATTCGCTTTTCCAGCTTGCGCCTGTAATTGTATTTCAAGGCTGTCTACTGTAGTTCCCATTTCACACATCCTTCCTATAACTTTTTTAGGTCAGTGACTATCTCCGTTCAATAGCCAGAAAAAAACAGTAGGTTTTGACACACTACTGTTTATTATGATTAATTTCAAAATTTGTTTTCAGCGCTTCAAGTTTTGCAACAAATAATTCCCTTTGTAATTGCAACTCTTTTTCGGATAACGGTTCATTATTCTTTTCCGCCATTTCCAAAATAGGACTTTCGAAATATTTTGCTTTTGATTTTCTTTTATTCATTCCAGCTAATACTTGATCCAGAACAACAGAAAAGGCTTTCATATTGTATTGCCCCATGAGCCAATTTTCGTAATCCCTATCACGTAACATCAATTTATATGCTTCTGCATATATTTCTAATTTCTTTGGGGTAAGGCGCAAAAAGCTTTCATGAGAAATTCCCATTCTTAACGCATTTTTAAAGTATTCTTCCCATATTATTTTGTGGAAGTCGATTTTTTCTTGTGATCCTGTGGTGTTTTCGGCACTTTTTTCACTTCTTCCTCGTCCTGCTTGTTCATCTCCGCAACCATCTCCGTCAGACCCGTCAAATCGAAAAAACCATCTTCTTCCATCGTTTCTTTTATTTCTTCATAAAGCCCTTTAAAGGACATTTTTTTCTCTTTCATGTACTGTTTCATCAGTTTTTTTGATTCATCAAAAGTCACATGATGATGTTCCAATAATCCGGCATAAAAAGCATCTTTACAAATATGTGGCATATCAGATATCAAATCTGCTGTTCCGTCAATCATTGCAGCAGCAATTTCTACTTTGCTATTTTTACCTTCTAAATCCAATCTTTTTCCAATATAAGACATCGACAAAGCATTAAACATCCTTTGCACAACTGCTTTATTTTCTGCCGCTTCAAAACTAAATTCTAACGTATACTGTTCATTCCCAATCTGAATTGTTTTCATATTTTTCCCTCCGATTAATCAGAGGGGGCAGTCCGAAGACTGCCCCGCTCATATTTTAATATGTTTCTTCAAGTTCTGTATAAGCCATTTCATCAGAAACGCTACTTAGACCGGCTTTTGTATCTAAGTAGCTTAAGCTCCCCCCACAACTTCAAAATCAACTTTTGTGTCCATTCCCTTAAACTCTTCAATAGTAAGGTTATTTTCCATTACGAGCAATTCGTTCTGACCAATCTCCGGCTGTGGGAGTGCTGTTGGTGGCTGTGCGATTACAAAGAATGATTCATCAAATCCCGGAATAATCGTCTGAAACCACATTCTTTTTTCACCTGTAAGCTTTGCGTATTCTTCGATAACCTTTTTCCATTCTTCTTTTGTTTCACTTGTGAAGTTTACACCGACAGGGAATGAACCTCCCGTATCTGCTGCCCCTCGGATATATCGTTTAACAGCATCTTCAACCGCAGACGCATCAATCTGCTCATTTTCAATCGTGATTCCACCAATTGAATTAATTCGATTAAGCTTTGTAAATTTAGCTGGTTTTTGTCCGGCAGTTGTTTCAACTCCATAACCAAATGTAATTCCTAATGTAGAAATTCCTGCAATCATATTTTTTCTCCTTTCCACCGCTAATTTTTTGCAGTAAGCGATCACTTTTTATGATCGGTCTTATAAAATATCGCCATCGGCTATCATTCGCCGAAAACGTGCTACTCTTCGATATGTACTGTCTGTGTTCTGAAATTCCGGTGTTGCAATTACTTGAAACCTCATTGTTTTCATAATTCGTACAACCTCATTCATCACTTCTTTCGCATCATTCATCTTGGTATTTGTTGTTACCTCGATCTGAAAAGAAGACCAAACAGCATTGATCGTATCTCCTTGTAAGTCTTCTCCTGTTTCCGCTCCCGTCATTTCGTGTATATACACGGTTGGGAATTTCGGAACAGTATCGGCTCTGTCAGAGTTTGTAAATTTTAAATTTGGATAACGGTCTTTCAGTTTTTTAGAAAACTGCGTCTTTATCCGAGTGATAACTTGTGATTCCAACATATCTAGCATATTACCGCCCTCCAAATACCTTTTTTGCAATCTGCGGAATCTCTTGCATGAGTTCCAATGATGTTTCATACATAAACGGTCTTGACGGCATACCTTGCGTAAAATACCATTTTCCATCTTTCGGATAGAACCATCCGTATTTTCCGGGCGCAATCTCAAAAATTGTCTTTCCGGTGTTATAATTCCACTCCACGCCCTCCGGGAATGGATATGGGTAGCTACCTTCAAGTCCAAGCTGTCCAGTTCCGAACTCAACAAATGCGGCATGTCTCGAATCAGCCGTAATAAAAAAGATAACGGAATTTTTATCTCCGTTACCCTTTTTTTCATGTATGTTATTCAGAAGATCTCCTGTAAATATCGCGTCAAGTGTAGTAACCCTTGCTTTCGCAATCTCTACACCTCGTTTCGCTAATTCCTCTGTGAATATTTCACATTTTTTGTTAAGGGAATCTTGATATTCCCTTAACCGCTTCTGCAACTCTTTTATGCCTTTTACCGAAAGGTCTGCTGTGAATTTTCGTTTTGCCATTATTCATCACTTCTAAAATCGTTCATTCTGTCGTCTACATATCCTTTTAATACTGAAAAGCCTTTCGGTTCATCAAAACCTTTTCTTTTCAATTCTGCAATGATATTGTCGATTTCCTCTTTTACTCCTTGAAGCGCAAAAATAGCACCTGCTTTCATATCTTTGTTCATGTCTACCTCCTATAAAATATCCAATTCTTGAAAAACCTTGAAAATCTTCGGTGATTGGATTGCGAACCAATCAACGGTTGTTTCATCGTGTCCAAATTCTTCAATATGTTGCCAATTACTCTGCAACCCCGATTCAGCCATAAATGCATGAAGAATTTCATGTCGCAACTGCTTTTTCTGCAATATTTCAAAATTTCCAACTTTATTGTAATTGTCTTCTCTTACAACAATCAATCTGTTTGTGTAATCGCAAAAACCGTCAATTCCCTCATTTTTCAATTCTCGAATTTCAATTTGATATTTTGTTCCAAGAATATTGATACTTCTATTTTCCATATCACTTCACAACCCTTTTCAGAAGATACCTTGTAAAATTAAGACTCGGCTGAACACGTTTAATGGTGTAATCCGCCGACTTTCTGTCTACAATGTTTTGTTCGTCTGCATGTTTAACTTCGCTCATATGCCAAATTAGAGACGTTTCATCAATCGGTATTCTATCTTTCTCCATAAGAAGAACCGCGTCATACTCACTGATATCTACTCCAAAAGACTTTGCTTCTGCTTCACCGCCGGACATTGCAATATTTCCTCTAAAATCAATCGGATTTGAATACCCGACTTCTGTCTCTCCTGTTTCTACCGGAACTTTCTGACCGTCCACCTCAATATATATGATGTTTCCGTCTTCGTCTCGTTCGTAAATCGGAACTTCCCCGACTTGTAACGCATACTTTAAATTCTGCTTGTTTTTTTCTAAAAGTCGCATACAGACACCTTCCTTATTTTACGCGTAGCTTCTGCCCCGGATAAATTAAGTTCGGATTCTGAATACCGTTCAGATTTGCGATTGCCTGATAATTAGTACCGTATTTAGCAGCGATTCCAGAAAGCGTATCCCCAGACTGGACTGTGTAGTATACTGCACCGCCGCCGGAGGAACCATTAATCTTGTTTTGTACCTCATTGTACCTGTTTCCAAGCGCCGCCTTTCTTGTATCTCCATTTCCATATTTTCCCGCATAAACTTCTTTCACAAGTGTATCTACGGAGGCAGATGCAATATAGTTAATCATATTCTGCACCTCATTATACCGATTTCCTAGAGCATTTTTTCTAGCGTCTCCGTCTCCATATTTTCCCTGCATAACTCCAACAACAAGATCAAGCGTAGATCCAGATGGTGCTACTGCCGGCGGCGTCGGTTTTGTATCCCCTCCTGTAATTTCTGCTGGATAATCTCTATAACAATGATTCATATCCACGTTTCCGGAAATTCCCGGAACAGATCCGCCTGACGTATACTGCCAGATATCGTATGTTCCTTGATATGTGCAAACCGAATTATACTGTGCTACCCATTTTACAAACCGTTCCAACCCTACCAGGTAGTTTGTCCACCAGTTTGTATTCGCATAAACTCCGCACCAGTATCCAGCTTTTTCGATGATATCCCCGAAGATATTCGCTCTTTGAATTGCTCCATTTTCCGTTCCTGCCTGTTCCAAATCCAAATAAATTGGGTACGAAAGTTTATATCCGCTTACCATTCTAAGGACGTGTTCCGCTTCGCTTTTCGCCTGTGCGTCACTTGTCGCGTAGGAATAGATATAAACTCCGAACGGAATCCCAAGTCTTGTACATTCATCTGCATTTCTTTTCCACTGCTTATCATCTTGACTCGCAATATTATCTCCATATCCGCATCGTAAGATTGCCCCATCTATATGTCCTTTTACCGCATCCCAGTTAATAGTTCCTTGATGTTCGCTTACATCAATTACTCTTAAATTTTCCATAATTTTCTCCTTTCTCCGGCATTTGCACCTGTACAAAAAAGAGGACGATTACTCATCCTCTAAATCATTCTTATTCACTCTGTAAAATCGTTTCCACAATTCTGCTACTTTTTCCCAACCGTACATTGCCACAAAAGCTACTAATAGGCCGGCTAGAATTGCTGCTAGAATCATGTACCACAGAATCGTTTGCTGTATATACTGCATATAAGCTATAAAAGCTGTAACCGTAAGACCGATTGACAATACAAAAACCAAAATATCGGTCGGAATTTTCTTCAATCCCGATACTCCTTTAAAAACTTGCGTAATTATTGAAACTGCGAAAGCGAAAATTCCAACAATTCCGATAACAAGTGTCATGTTTATAACAATCTGTTCCATTTAAAATCACTCCTTTACAAAAACGTTCCTTCGTCTGTGCATTTTTTATACACTTTTTTGATATTGTCTATTGCAAGAGACGCCTTATTATTTTCAAAATCAGGATTGTCCTTGCAAAACCTCTCATATTTTGTAATATCTTCAAGTATCTGGTCAAAGTGTTCTTTTGTGTGCTTATCGTCATGCCGAACTTCATCATCAAATCTAAGAATTCTGTATCTCCAAGTAAGAGCCATTCCCTCATCATTTGATTTTTGCAATTTATCCATCTTTCTATCTAAATTGTCAATAGAATTTCCAAACTTTTTCTGTATACAAAGGCTTTGTTCATGCCATTTCGGATAATTTTCTGCTTGACTAATCACTTTTTTAATTCTTTCGTCGTACTCTTTTTCCTTTATAGCCTTTTCAGAAAAATATTTTTCCACTTTCTTATAGCATCCAAAAAGAAAAATTACTGCGCACAGCAAAATAGCCACATTTCCGATTGTTATATCACCGAAGGAATTTAAAAAATATTCCATTTCTTCTTTCTCCTTTCGGGAATTTTTATATATAGGTAATTGCGAAACAAGTCCGCAATCCTGACTGAAAACAGGCGAAGGCTCCTGTCATGCAGGATTCTTGGGATAGGAAGTGAAAATCGTTCATTTCTTGGCACAACAAATAAACCTCATGGGCTTATGAAGTTGGTAAGTCCTATGCTATGAGTGGTTTTAAACTTCGTATGTATTGATGCTGGTGAATTTTATCAGCAACCATGACAGTTATTAACTGAGAAATTCCTGCAAGCAACAAATCTGCATGTAGTGTTTTCTCATTTTGGGTTTTACGACCGGCAATACAGAAACTGTCTTTAAAATGGTTGATTGATTTTTCAACGTTTACACGGATTTTATAGGTCTCATCCCATTCTACGGAACCACGTTCCACACCGGGATAGGCACGCAGATTCTTTTCGGGGTAAATGTAAATCATTCTTCCACAGGAAGATGTGGTACAGGGGTTCTCACAGCGGCAGACACGGCGTTTCGTTTTGGTTTCACGGTTGTATTCCCATTTCATTTTAGGGCATACAAACTTCATGCTGGGAAGTTTGCTTCTCAGATGAGATTTACTCCCTTCCCGTTTCATAGGAAGTGTGGAATCATGCGGACAGCAAGGAACACCATTTTCGTTGAAGGTGTAGCCATTTTCTTCCATTGATAGTTTTGTCCGGAGTGGAATAAATGCTTTTTCAAAGCCAAGATCATCCAAAAGGGCTTTGTAGATTTCAATGGTATCAAAAGCGGCATCGCCTAGAAAAGTTTTAGGGTTGATCAAAGGATGCTTCTGAAAGAAATCAATCAAAACAGGGAGCAGTGCCTTAGAGTCCGCAAGTGATTTATCTTCATCTGGTGAATCGGATTTCTTTTCAACAATGATATTAGGATGAGCATTTAGGAAATCTTTATTGTAGAAGGTAATATCGCGAACAATACCAAGACCATTAGTGACAATACCAAACTTATAGGCATAGCAGAAATGTCCGTTGATGTACATCTGTTGGATAGCTGGGTTAGCAGTAGCGTGTGCAGGCATTGAGCCGTAAGCAGCTTTGTAAGGATCAAAGTTTTTATCAAAGTTGTGAGCCTTTGCAAAGGCCTTTAACTGTT
>ERZ827101.111-NODE-111-length-128566-cov-14.024169_pt1 | contig 128566 bp, 108 predicted proteins | sample MGYA00519869_ERZ827101 | MGnify/ENA primary metagenome ERZ827101 (study PRJEB31778, sample SAMEA3449256) | human gut metagenome | biome: human gut; feature: human-associated habitat; material: faeces | place: United Kingdom | collected 2010/2012 ...
TGTGGCATCGATCCTGAACTCTCTGAAAATGTTCGAGCAGGATTAAAAGCAAAGGTCTGGGACGAAGCCGCCCCCGTCAGGCTCAACGCTTGTGATATGCTCCCCCCATGAGCAATGTCATTAAGTTTGCGCACAAAACGCTCAATCACTTATGATGGTGATTGAGCGTTTTTATTTCAGCGCAGGGAGACATAAGTCTTGCGGATCATCCCATATTTGGCTATACTGAGAGAAACCTTTGTAAAGAACAATTGACCGGCGAGGAGGGGAAATTATGCTTCCCATGCTCTTAGCAACGATTGAAAACGATGCGGTAGAAATGCACCGTGCAGCGCTGATATTTGGCGTCTGGAAACACCTCGCCCACGGCCTCCAGCATCCCCATGCACTTGTCGCCAACGATGAGCTTTACGCCATCCAAGCCGCGTCCGCGCAGCCACTGGAAGAAGCTGACCCAACTGGCCTTGTCCTCCTTCATGCCCTCGGCAGCGCCTAAAACCTCGCGAAAGCCATCCTCGTTCACGGCAATTGCCACCAAAACAGCAACATTTTCGTACTCTCCGCCCCAGTTGCGGCGCAGGTAGATGCCGTCCACATAGACGTATGGATAGCGCCCGCCCTGCAAGGGGCGGTTGCGCCAATCCTCGATGTGGACGTAGGCTTTCTTGTTCAGCTCGCTGATGGTAGCAGGCGAGACCTTGCTGCCCCACAGTGCCTCCGTGATATCCTCCACACGGCGCACGGAAACGCCCGCCAGGTACATCTCGATGAGGGCCTCCTCCACGCTGCTCTCCCGGCGGCGATACCGCTCGATGATGGCAGTCTCGAAGGACACGCCCTTGAGCCGGGGGACGTGGAGCGTGACGTCGCCGGAGGGCGTGGTAAGGTTTCTGTCGTAGTGACCGCTGCGGTAGCCCTGACGGGCCTCGCTGCGCTCGTAGCGGGCGGCCTGCGTCAGCGACTCCGCCTCCTTCTCCAGCAGCTCGTTCAGGGTTTCTTCTACACTTCCTCGAACTAATTCTTTGAGCTGCCCCTTGATAATTTCCTCATTCAGCTGTACAATTTTCTCGGACATAGTTTGCTTGCTCCTTTCGAATGTTTGTGTGGTAACTTCATTCTACCAGAGCCTGCAAGCTATGTCTTCTTTTATGCATTTTCCAATTTGCGCAACTTATTGTACATTATCGCGACCGCTGCTTATCAGCCTATTTTCTTTGAATTTTTTGTGCCAACTGTATAGTATTTACATTTCATTGAGTAAAAAGGCCCGCAGTAGCGGGATACTTTAAGTATCGTCCTTAACTACTACGAGCCCTTGCACTTATGTGACTAGACTGCCGTGTACCGGCCGGTATGCGCAATGGGGAGAAGAATGACAGGGAGCACCTGCCTAATTTGAGTTATTGGGATCAGGAAGAATGTTCGTCAGCGATTAGCTTAAAGAAGACGGCGGATTCCATTGTTCGATAGTGTAATTTTTGATTTGGTATATTTCGTCACACAACTCAAGAATGTCAGCCATGTTATGACTTGTAAGAAGAATTGTAGTTGACTTATCTTTTAATTCTTTGATCACATTACACATTCGCCGATGCGAAGACTCATCTAACGCATTGAAAGGTTCATCTAAAAGAAGAATATCTTGAGATTCCATTATGGCTTGTGCAATCCCAAGTTTTTGCTTCATTCCGAGAGAGTAATTTCTGACCAAAGTTTTGCAACTGCTTTCAAGGCCGACCAAGTTCATTGCATCTCGGATGGCTTCATCAGAAGTAGTCCCTTTTATGTCTGCAAGCATTCTCAGATTTTTAAACCCTGAAAATATCTGTATGAACCCGGGGGCATCAATAAAAACACCAACATTAGGAGGAAAGTCAAAACGATCTCCAATCCTTTCTCCGCGGACGTATATTTCCCCACTGTCGGGGCGGTATAACCCGGAAATCATTTTGAATAAGACTGATTTTCCAGAACCGTTTGCTCCGATAATACCGACAACGTGCCCTTTTTGAATGGTTAGGCTGGTATTGCGAAATATAACAGTATCTCCAAAGCTTTTTGAAATGTGATCAACTAAGATTTGCTGCATTTAGAGAATCACCTCGATAATAATTTTTTGACATTTTTAATAGCCGCTAAATGAAGAATGACGATAATAACTGCAAATATAGTGATTGTGGTTATGAAAGAGAAAAATGTGCATAAAGTGGAAGCTTTAATTTTACCAGAAAGAGATGTACCAAATAGTGGAGAAGGAAAGGGGAATAGGGAAAACAATAGATAGATGAAGAAAATTAGTATAAATGAAAGGACACTATTACTTGTACAAAGATAGCAGTTGAAGAAACAGAGTGTTGCTGCAAAGAGCTCCATGAAGACAGTTATTATAACTAAAATAAGAACTAACGGTGAGACGTTAAAGAGCGCTTCTTGTGAGGACTGCCCAGATAAGAAGGGCAAGGTAGATGCAAGCAATAGCTGAAGTGCAATGAAGATCGCTATCAGTGAAGCGAATGCACAATTTATAGCATTATGCCATATTGAATAGCGATAAAGCCTTAGCTTGAAATAGTCACAATTTACAGAAAGGCTTGAAGAAAAAGAGAATCCAATGAGATAAATTGGCAATAGACGCAAGATAACGACTCTAGAGAAATCAAACAGATTAAACCGGGCATATCTATAACCGTCAAATAAAAGAACGATACGTTCAGAGAGTGAGACCACCGGCATGGATATCACACACAGAATACATATTATTAGAAAAACAAGAACACTGATAATGTTTTCTTTCCTAAGGAGAGAAATAAAAGACCACTTTATAATTGTACGTTGATTTACCATCTGTAGATAGTCCACCACCTCTTACATAAAAGAAATAGAATCAAACCTGTGGTGAGTAAAAATATCAGCATAGACCATGGAAATAGGTTATAAGGTAGAGCATTTGAGAGAATAATCATATTAAAGATGAACAGGGCTGGGTGATACCACGAAGATGACCTTTGAACACCTAAGAAGATGAAAAAGTATAGAAGAACAATGAGCGGAACACGAAATTTTCTGGGGGTACTTACTATGATTAACCAAATGATAGAGGCAATTAAAAGGAGACCGAATAAATAATTTACGATAATCCAACAAATAGAGGCGGACGAGGAAACGAAGTGCTCTTTGAAAAGAGAAATGGTCGAATTATAATAACTAGAGGTGTAAGAAGAGGTAGATTTAACCATTGATGATCCGACTGCCATTATAGCTGCGAGGGAAAGATGGAATGTAATTATTGCGCTAAGAGAAATAACCAGAGCAGAAAATCTTGCTATAACATAAGTTGTAATTGAGGCATTTCGCAAGAGTATTGTTGAAGATGGCAGCCAATCTATCTTTAGCAGAAAAAGAAAAAGCAATGGAAGGATTATGAGTAAAAAGTAATACTGGTTGGAAAAACTCAAAATTATAAAATCGGCAATGCTGCCCCTATAACTGCTAAAAAAAATGACATCAGGAATACTACTGATGATGTATGTCAATCCAGTGAGGATGATCCACTGATTAGAAAGGCATTGACGAGTGTCTATCAAACAATATTTAAACATCTTGTAGATCCTCGGTGAGCTTTCATGATATTGATAAGAAAGAAAGTTACAACGAATAAGGCAAGAATGGCAGGGCCAGCGAATAGATCTGAAACTTCCGCATAGCCAGGAGCGAGCCTTGAGATATAAAACGATGTGGTCATGCTATACTGAGGAATGCCGAGAATGGACATAATGTAGTTTTCTATGATGGAATAGATGAAAGGCCCTGTAAGTGCGATAAATGAATTCTTGCAAAATAAGGAAAGGACAAAGCCTAAACTAAAATAGAGCGAAATGTGAAGAATTCGCCAGAGGGAGAGAAGAAGTGCATAAGTTATTGGAGCATTGACAAGTAAGTTCCCAAAAAGCTCAATTTGAAGGTTTGAACCATAAGGACTTGGATGTGTAAGGGGAATTACATTTTCTGCTATAAGTGCACTGCCGAGAGAGAGTGAGAAAAAGAGCAAATTAACTAGCATAAGGCCGCCTAGATAGCGGTATGTGAGATATTTATTAAGGGAGATGCGAGAAACAACTTGCCTTAAGAATCCGCCCTTACGTTCAGCGAGAAGTTCCCAGCAAAAAGGAATTGTGCACAAAAAAGGATATATAACAGTAAAAAAATCTTGAGAATAAAGCCAGATTTCAATTGGGCGGTTTATAGATGTGTTTGAAGCAATGAGAAATTCAGACAGGGTTGATAGAGCAAATCCGATCGTAGCGGATAAAATAAACATTGATCGGTTGATCTTTAATGACCTAATAAACATTTAATCTACCTCTTGATATATTCAATTTAGCTTTGCTATGCTACCCGCCGTTTAAATATACTACTTATGGCAAAATTTTAGAAATGTGTTAGACTATGAATTAATTGCTATCCCATGAACCATTAACCTCAACCCGTACAGGGGTTGTAAGGTTGTTGGAGAACTGCAAGCAGACCTCATGACCTGCAAACATACGAGAAACACCCTCAAGGTAAGCAGCGTTGTTTACAGAACTGATATCTCTGGTCCACGCCCCACTTACGTTATTGCTCAGATCACGCTGACGACAATCGACTTCATAACCACCGCCTACAGTTGCACTATAAAGGTAAGCAGAGGAGCCTGTAGTTTCTTTAACCCCGGTGTCTTCGGAGTTGGCACTGCCGTTAAGTGCGGGAACAATGCACCAAGCACTAAGGCCAGATGTTGCAAAAGCGAGAGTGGTTAACAGGAGAAAAGCCAGGGTAAGTGTACCGATGGAACGAAGTGCTTTCTTACTCATAGAGATGCCTCCTTTACTGTTATGACGGGTAGCATAGCAAAACAAAAGAATTAGTGAGCTAAAAACAATGGGGTATGATATTCCCCCCTTTTATATATTTGATAAGAATCGTAAACTATTTTGAAGGTCGTGGTTTATAAAGAAAATACAGGCGCTGCAATGATTTGACCTTGCGATTGTAACAATAAGAAGTTTCACAGCTATAAATTAAGAAAAAACTGAGGAAATGTAAACAACATCAAGTTTGCATTTTGTCAATTTGTGGTTTCTATATGGGATTAAATCGTGTTATAGAACCATTGCATGGTTGCAGTAGGGCTATAGGAGGAGAAAATTGAACCCGATTTTACATGAGAAGGGGAAATAAACATAAAGATATAAGTATAAAGCGTGGGGCGATCACACAGAGCTCCATGGCTGATTTCATCTATCAGCCATCCCCCGTCTTTAATTATTTGTAGAAATCCGTAGGAGTTCCATTCAGTTCTTATTCTGTTAACTCAGTTCAAAACTGCTAGCCATTGCAGATAACGCTTCACTTTCCTCTGCACTTTTGCCTACATCATACGATACAACTCGCCAACATCCGCTCGACGGCAATTCATAAAAGAAAGCAGTAACTGTCGAGTTGTTCGAATCAGTACGCGTGGCCATGTTTCCGTCAATGGCATAGCCTTGGAGTCTGCAATCTTCCAGAACAACATCAATTCCACTTTGGAAAAAGTCAACTTTTAATAATGACCCAGTGCCTTTTTCAGATTCCCAGCAATAAACATTCGAACCTGCTACTTCATACAAACTATAGTTCCACCCCGATATTGGAATTTGAAGATGAAATCCATCGCCTGTGTACTGCAACGGCTTCACTTGAATAGGATCCTCACCATTAGGATCCTCACCATTCACAGTAGTTTCATTGGGCTCAAGGCTTTCCTCTGGAATGTCACTTGAATCATTTATCCAATTAGAGGTTGTTCGTATCAATGCCTCGCTGTAATACATCGAGTACCTTGCTACAAACTCAGCACTACAAAACTCAATATCTGTAACGCTTGGATCTTTACCTAATATTATTAGATATGGAGAGTTGCTTTCAATCGCGAAGTCTTCAAATGTATCATTCTCAAGATAAACGCGGAGCTTTTCGAATTTGACACCAATTCTTTGCTCATTCAGATAGTCATACGCGCTATCCATGGTGTCTCCAAAAATCACCGTATGGTCTTCCGTGCAGAAGCCATATGCTGTAAATCCATTAGAAATCGATGCTTCTCCATCATATGTTTCTTTGATGAAAAAAGTGCCGCCGTCTTGTTCAAGTACAAATGCTTTCAAAACAGCATAAGTCGCTATACCTGGGTTTTTCACTCCGGTCAAAAGTATTATCCCATCTTTTCCCGCTTGTGTAGTGATTACATCGCATTCAGGAACCTGAGTTGTCAGCCAGTTTGCCGCTTGGGTTGCAATCGTTTCAAGTTGGCGGTTATCTTCCTCGGTGTTTTTTTCACTGACACATGCGGAGAGAACGAGAAGTGCAAAGCAGAGATAAAAAAGAATTATTTTTCGGCAATTTTTCATCATTTTTCAACTGTCAAAATTAGCAGTCTTAAAGACAAGTTGGCGCATATAGCAAGAATTGCTGCCAAACCCACGAATCACTTCATCAAGCGTTCTCTGTGCGTTTTCTGTGTGCTGATTAACTTTAATGTTTGCGTAAGAATCATTTGTGCCGCCAGAAACATAAACGGAGTGAGCGTAAGGTCCGCTACTCCCATTTCTAAACTGCAGCACCTGTCCAGTAACAATCTCGGTACACGATATATTGCTCCATACCCCGTTATTGTTTTTACCAGTCGCTTTTGGTCCAGTAGCCGGAGAACCTGTCACAAAATTCCAGAGATTTGTAGCGCTCCCCCATGGATTTCCAATCCCATTAGCATGTCCAAACCAATTGTCTAAGGATGCACTGCTTTGCATACGTTTCCGCGACGCAATGTTTGCACTCATTGTAGCACTTGTGTCTCCATCGCTCCAGCCTCCGTATGCAGCCCAGATACACTGAGATACAAAATTCGTGCAATCTAAGGTTGCAGTGTAAAAACAGCCGTTTCCATTCGAATAATATGTATCTGCGTATCTACGTCCGCGCTCACCATCATACGAAAATGAGGTTGACTGAACAGAAACATCTGAATCGACAGAGTCCATGTATGCTTGATGTGTTTCTTCCATATCGACAACATCATCCAGTGCGACAACCATGACAGCACATTCATTCTTAAAGTTAACATAACTGTCGATCAGATCACCAATGATATTCTCGTCAGTTTCCACAGCGGTCGCTGCTATGGCCTCCTGAGTTTGGGTCGCATTCTCAATCAGCCTTTTGAAATCACAGAAATTTGCCTCTTCCGTATCAATTTCAGAAATGTAGTAGGTATCGTTAATTTCAGAGATAGAAATAGTATAAGAAAAATTGACCTGCTTACTCTCGTAATTACTGCAGGTTCGTCCATATACCAGAGAGGCATTAAAAGTCAGCTCATTACCATCAATTTTTTCGAGTTCAAGGTCGAATTCATAATTTGTCCAGAATTCTTCTGTTGCAGCAGTCAGGCCTGTATACCACAGCAGATACTGTTTGTACAGTTCCGTACTATCGGTGGGCGTGAATAAGGCATCCGTGTCGATCAACCGCCCATTTTTATAGGAATCAAATTGCTTTGTAAGCAATTTTTCAAGCAAGGCCACACCTTCATACTCGATCTCATCATCTGCGGTTGCCTCATCCATCGCATAGCAGTTCAAAGGAAGAGAGAAAATCATGGCGATCAACAAAATATAAGAAATCACTTTTTTCACGATAGTTACCTCCTTCGTGAGACTAATTATTAAGAAACTTCGTACCGATAGTGTTCACCTGATTATACTTTATTTTAGAAATGAAGCATTATCCTGCATTGGAATCACCTGTTCTTTCCTTAACTTAACGCACTGGTTTTACAAATCACGTTTCAACGATTTGTCCGTGAAATTGAAACAGGTGTCTGTGCTACTCCGTTGACTGTGTAATTGACAGTCAGCTTATATGTTTTGTTTCTCTCGACCGTAGCTGTCTCATCAATTTTCAGGATTCCAGAGGCACTGGCACTCCAGTCATCAATCAGTATATTCCCTTGCCAAAGCTCCATAACCGCAGAGATCCTGTCGGTTGTCCGCTCACCCAAAATAGTGACCGTACAGGTAGCCGATGTTCCATTAAATGCAAGGGAGGGATATACATCAATTGTTCTGGCAGAAGCAGCGTGTGCGGAAATTGCAAGAATAACGGATATCACGAGCAATAAGCATAAAAACCGTTTCCTCATAACTCATCACCCCCTTTCTCGTCTATCTAATACGATGAAAGGGGGTGATTTTGGACACCTTAAAACATTATTTTTATCTTTTTATGATTTGCACACTCTCGGCCATTGCAACCAGATCCTCAATGCTCAAAAAGCCCGAGATGCTAAACGCTGTGCTTTCCGTCGTTATCCACATGATTGCAGTTGTAGTACCCTGTCCAGTCGATGTAATCGCTTCTCCAGCAACACCGTTTATTGTAATCGGCTGAACCGTTAGCGGACCCGCTCCGACAAACCAAGTTGTATTGTCAGGACCGTGGCTATAGCTGAACTTGAGCATTTCGTCTTCTTTATTAGTATATACCACAGTAGTCGTACCTTCTGTTGTATCTGAGTAAAATTCGGTATAGCCACTTGGAATCAATGTTGGCCGATAATCTGCCAAATCCCTATTCACATTTGAATTACCTTCAAAGCGATAGACAAAATATGTTTCGTAAATCTCCTTGACCCAGCCAACAACCGCGGCTCTAGCCTCAGCATCTACTGAAATCCATGCACCGATAGCGATGAGAATTGCAAGAAGGATGGATGCAACACGGTTCATGGTGTGATAAAATGCCGGATGATCTGCTCTGCGCTTCAGCTTTCTGATTTTCTTTTCAAATGCCGGAGAAAACTCATGCAGTACATCGGCATTATAGCCACTTTCTAAGTCGGCGGTGTATAGTTCACAGGATCGTGCGACAGCCGCACAAAGCATCTCCTCTGTGATCATAAAACGCCGCCCCCTTCCAAATAAAGATCCTCCAGCTTTTTCTTAGCTCGCTGGTCAATTTTTTGGGCCCACACAAGAGATATACCAAGCATTTTTGCAATTTCTCTCAGCGAATAACCTTGTCCGTACTTCATCCAAATGACCATACGCTGCTGCTCCGGCAACTTCAAAATACACTCTGTCAGCAAATCCTCACCTTCATTTCCTATGACAGGACTGTTTTTCAGCTCGTCATCGTACATCACAACAGGATGCCTGCCCCTGACGCGGAATATATCCGTCACCCGGTTGTCAACCATAGTTACGATAAGCTGCTTGGTTTTTGGACTCACTGGCTCAATGTGTTTAATATTTTCGGCAATTTTAACAAATACATGGTGGACTACATCCTCGGCATCTTGTTCATGCTGCATTCGTTTGTAAGCCACATAGTACATTAGGTTTCTATATTCCTGATATATTTCTTCGAACTTAGACTTGTCCTCGTTCGTCTCAATCATTTGCAGATATACTATCACCGAATACCCACCACCTAAAGTAGTAATTCAACCACATTATAATAGATTTGACAAATTAAGTCCAGCGGCTTAGTGAAATCGCTCGTTTTTTACAAATACAATTATTGTTTCACATAGCCGTTGCCGTCGTAGACATAAACGGTACTGTCGCCAAGCGCGTTGATCTCCTTCGTGACCAGATTCCGACCATCGTACTCATACAGCGTGATCTCGTGGGAGTCCACGCCATTGAGGGCATCCACACGGTGGAGGTCGGTGGAAATGAGCTGGTCATTCTTATTGTAGGTAAATACGGACTCCGTGCCCAGTGCATCGATGGTCTTTACAATGTTTCCATTGCCATCATAGACATACCGGGTGGCATTGCCGTTGCGGTCCTTGACCTGCACGATGCGGTCTGTGGCATCATAGGTGAATAGCACAGCCGGAATAACCTATTCATAAATATGGGGACACATCGTTTGATGTGTCCCCATAAAGCGTTGATTAGGATGTCTTTATTCAACGGTTCTTTTCGGGCAAGCAGAAATCTACTGCCGTGTTTTCTGCAGCAGATATAGTGATAAGGCGAGTATTTGAGAGCAGAAATACTCCTGGAGAAACATAATACCCATCTACCTTTTTACAATATCTTGAAAACACTTTTCGAACATCTGCCATCATTTGCTTGGAAACATTGTCTGAGCAAATTGTCGAAACTTCACCTTTCAGCAACAAGTTTTCGAATCGATGCCCACCGAGTGCCCAGACAATAGATGGCGTATTCAGTTCCTGAGACACAACAATTCTACTGCCTTCATCAGTAGGAATAATTTTGGGGCACAACGCCTGTGTGCGATTCAACACCAAAAACATATCTCCTCTACATTGCGCCGATCGTGCGTAGCCAAGATGGGGGTATTCAAGCAAGGAATCATACATTCTCGCATTCGGATACTCACTTTCAGAGAAGTTTTTGTACTCAATATATTGGAATTGAGTGTTTGCATCAACTTGTTTAACTATCTCTCTTAAATCGTCACTTGTTGTAAAATACGAAAACTGTGCTGCCATAACTTTACTCCTAATCAGTCAAAGCCTCTAAGAAGTTCAGGAAGATTTCCAAGTCCAGTTCCTTTAGGAATGAGAATAATGGATGGATCACTACCAATCTTCCGGTTAATTAGATCTGCTGCAGCTTGTTCACGAGCAGTCGGCAATCCAGAGGCATAGGTATCGACCGTATTGATACGAATCGTTACCTCCCCATGGGATGTGGTTTTGGTTGCTGTAATGTCAATGTAGTTACTACCAGCTCTGCCTTTTCCACTCAGCGGCGGTAAATATTCTTCTTTAACCTGCCCGCCGCCACCGGTCACAGTCCATCCCTTTTGCTGGAGGTAATCACCAATTGCTTTGTTTTGCTGCCTTGTAGCACTATTTCCAAGGCGTCCTCCAGCAGATTTAGCCGTTGCTGTGGTTGCTCCTTCATCGGTCGGAATTGCACTTTGAGTCTTGCACTGATACTTGGCCATGTAATAGCCAATCTCATGCTTAACCGCGGGGAAACTCTTAACCGCAAGAGCTGCAGATCCAATCGTGCCCGCTGCGTTCAAAGCAGCATCGAAAACAGCTTTCGAAGAAGAGGGCGTGGCAGAGCCACACCCTCTTCTTCATCACACAGGGATTCTCTGATTGCCCGGCGCTATCCCCAGTGGCGGCGTTTTACATTCAGAATGATAGCTGTCTAAACTCCGTTGTCATTGAAAATGGGTTAATTCGTTTTCGACGGTTGCGCTGGGACAAACTTACTCCATATTTCAAACACTTCATATAATCCTTCTGAACTTTTTCCATTGGCACATTGCCACATCAAGGTATCAACTATACGTCGAGGATTCATGTCAAGACCATTTTCAAATCCTAAAAGCACCGGCTCATTCACCGAGACTCTGCTTTTGGGTTTAGTAAAAAATCCCCAATATATCTGAGGAAACTCGTGAACGAATACTTCGCCCAGATAAATTGCTACATCCATTCCTATCGATAAGCTCTCTGTTGTTAGCTTATATTTGCCAGCAACGATGTATTCATGCAGCCATTTAGGAACTGCATTAAGCGATTCTTTTAAGTCGCTTTCTGTTAGCTCTTGTAATTGGATGTTAGCAACCAACCAACTCCACAAAGGACGCAGTGAATCTTTCCCTCTTGTAAGCTGTACTGTTCCGTTAACATCCGCATCAATGCATTTCTGCAATTGATCTAAACGTGCAGGAATATCATCTGTATACCATTTAAATATTTCCTTAGCTTGTCTTGTCGTTAGCAAATCAAAAGATTTTACTGGGAATGGTGGTATCTGCATTTTGTAAATCACATTTTCTACCTCGGTTCTTATTCATAGATCACAACTTTAATCCCGTAATCCTCCAGCAGCTTTTTGAGTGGCGCGGATGGACCAATTTTCTGAGTATCTGCGCTTCTAAAGAAATGCCATACAACCTCATCGACCTGTTTGGTTGCAAGCAACTCTGCATCTTTTGCGGCCTGTTTCTTAATAAAATCAGTTGCTGCAACATAACCGACCTTAGATTCATGAGCAGTTCTCCCAGCAAGCTGATCCACAAATCTGCGCCCTTGAGATGTTTTGAAGTAAGCCTGTTGTCTTCCGCCAAACATTTCTTTCAAAAATTCTTCGCCCGCATCCCCACCGCTGAAGGTTCTCCGCTTAGCTGCAGCTTTTGCTACATCACTACTATCGTCCAGAATATCATATAGCGTGTTGGCAAGCACTTGCTTATTTTGGCAGGTAAAATCATTGAAATAGTTTCTAGCTTGATTTGCAAGACTAATTATTTTCTGCCCAACCTTGCTGCCTTTTAATAAATCCATTGCTTTATCAACAATGGTAGCTCCTGCAAAAGCAAGAACAATATCTGTGGCCACGCTTCCGACAGCGCGTCCATAATTATAGACTTCACTATCGGTCTTTTTCTTCAATGGATTAAGAGTGTCGGCGTATCTAATTACATGCCAATAATCTCCAACAGCACCCTTCAGAACCGCTTTCGCCAATTCTGCAATATCAATATCTCCGCCGATAACACCCTTGACCAGTTCCTTGACCATAGGAACTGCTTGTGGGATACTCTCCACCAAGCCAATTGTGTTGTCTTTAACACCCTTCCAAACGCCAGACAACAAATCGTCCGTCTGCGTGAAGTAATTCATCAACCCAAGTGGATCAATGTAGGTATACGGTGCATCAAACGCATAGACCTGCTGTACCAGCATCATCGGATTGAGTACATACAGTCCGATTTCATACCTAGCCGGATCCAGAATTGGATCAACCGCATCAAACCGCTTGTTCTCCGCATCGTACATTCTGGCCTTTGCGTAGAACTGGTTCAGAACATCATCATACTCGTGGGTGGCGTAGGTGATCTCCGGCAGCAGTCGGCGGAAGCCGCCGTCCACGGTGATGTCTGTGTACCGGCGCACCTCGCCCCAATCGGTGTAGTCTGCCCGTGCGGTCACACGGCCATACTGATCGGAGAGATTCACCACGCTGCCAAGGCGGTCGGTGTGGACGTAGGCCATATTGACGCATTTTTTGATGCTCTGACCCCACCAGTTGCTGCCTTCGCCAATCGTCATGACCTGCAGCTTGTCCAGACCGTAGGTGTAGAAGAAGTCATAGCCGTCCTGCTCGGACTTCATCAGCACCCGCTGGTCGATGTTCAGTCTGGTATAGTCAATGACATAATCCGTCTTGACCACTTCCGGCTTTTCAATGCCGGTCTCCACGCTGGGCGTCTGGCAGTGGAAGTCCGTGTAGCCGTGGCTGTTGTCCTCAAGGATCTGCTCCGTGCCGACCCGCACGCCGAGACCGTTGAAGGTGTATGCACTGACCTCGCCAGCTTTGTTGGTACCCTGCACCATGCGGTTCGTCTCGTCATAGAGATAGGTCGCAACGGTGATATTCTTGGGTCCGGTGGTGGTAGGCGAGCAAATCTCTTCTTCCTTTACCAGATTGCCGCGCTTATCGTAGGTATAGCCGTAGTCATAGATGCGGGTGATCTTCTGCTCATAGCCGCACACATGCTTGCTCACCATCTGGTTGAGGTCGTTGTACTGGTAGGTATCCTCTTCGCCCTTGGTCGGACCGCTCTGCTTCAGCAGGTTGCCCAGCGTATCGTAGGTGTAGGTATAGGCGAGGGTATCGTAGGGATAGACCTCCAGCCTGCGGGTGCTGCCGGTGAGCCGGTTCAATGCATCATAGGTAAAGGCTGTGCGGCTCTTGAGATTTTCCGTAGCGTCGCTGTCCCGCTGGAACTCCGTCAGCACATTGCCCTCGGCGTCGTAGGTGTACTCATACTTGACCTTGGGCGTCTTGTTGTAGAGCTGGAAGGGATCAGTGTCCACCGTCTTGAGGAGGTTGCCCTCGGCGTCATAGGTATACTGCTCGATCCAGCCGTTGGGATAGGTCAGCTTGACGGGGCGGTTGGCAGCATCGTAGACATAGGCGTAGGTGCCTTTCTCCGCGTCAATGACGCTGGTAAGGTTATACACCGCATCGTAGAAGCTGCGGGTCTTGCTGCCGTCCGGATAGGTAATGCCGGTCTGATTGCCCACGGCGTCATAGGTGTAGGAAACCGTGTTGCCTTTGTGGTCGGTCATCTTCTGGAGGCGGCCCAGCAGGTCCAACTCGAAGGTGTTGGTGCCAGTCCAGTCATCCATCTGCACCAGTTCGCCGACCTTGTTATACTGGTAGGAGACCTCCTTTGCCCCATTGTAATTGATTTTCTTCACCAAATCAAGGGCGGTGTAGGAATACTGCGTCACATAACCGTCCGCGTCGGTCTTGGAGACCAGATTGCCGTTGCCGTCGTAGACATAAACGGTACTGTCGCCAAGCGCGTTGATCTCCTTCGTGACCAGATTCCGACCATCGTACTCATACAGCGTGATCTCGTGGGAGTCCACGCCATTGAGGGCATCCACACGGTGGAGGTCGGTGGAAATGAGCTGGTCATTCTTATTGTAGGTAAATACGGACTCCGTGCCCAGTGCATCGATGGTCTTTACAATGTTTCCATTGCCATCATAGACATACCGGGTGGCATTGCCGTTGCGGTCCTTGACCTGCACGATGCGGTCTGTGGCATCATAGGTAAAGAACTGCGTATTTCCACGGCGGTCTTTCACACTGGTGACCCGATTCAGGGCGTCATAGGTATAGGTCACGGTGCCGGCAGCATCCGTCATGGAGGTGAGATTGCCATTGGCATCGTAGGCATAGCTGGTCACAACGCCCTTGGCATTGGTCTCGCTCTTGACATTGCCTGCCAGATCATAGGTGAATGTGGTCGCGTTGCCCTTGGCATCGGTGACCTTGATGACCCGATCCCTGCTGTCGTACTCAAAGCTGGTAACATTACCCAGAGCATCCGTCATAGAAATCAGGCGGCCGTCCGCGTCATAGGCATAGGCGGTTTCCGCACCCTCTTCATTCACGGACTTTACCATACGGCCATCTGCGTCATAGGTATTGTACGCGGTATTGCCTTCGGCATTGGTGCTGGAGACTGCGCGGTTCAGTCCATCGTAGGTATAGCGGGTGGTATTGCCGTTACCGTCAGTAGAGGCAACCGTATTTCCCTCGTTGTCATACCGGAAGGAGAAGGTATAGCCCTCCGCGTTGGTATAACTGGTAAGACGGTCCAGCGCATCATAAACATAAGCAGTGGCATTTCCTTCGGCATCGACAGCCTTGACAATGTTCCCGTTATGATCGTATTCCGCGCGGGTCACGCCGCCATTGGCGTCCGTAACGGCAACAGCGCGGCCGAGCGCATCATAGGTGTAGCCGGTCGTATTGCCGTTGGCGTCTGTAACCGAGGTCATATTTCCCGTTTCGTCGTAGCGGTAGGTTGTGCACCCGCCCAGAGCATCGGTAACAGAAGTCACATTGCCGACAGCGTCATAGGCGTATGCCGTTTTGCCGCCCATGGCGTCCGTCATCTCGATCAGTCTGCCGTTGGCATCGTAGGCATAGGAGATCACGCCGCCCAGTTCATCGGTGGCAGTCAAAACCTGACCGTTGGCATCATAGGTGTAGGCAACAAAGCCTCCATCCGCGTGGGTGATCTTTGTGGCGCGGCCCAGCACATCATATTCGTAGCCGGTCACGTGGCCCAGTGCATCCGCCGAGGATATCTGACGCCCCAGCGCGTCATAAGTGCTGGAAGTCTCCGCGCCCATGGCAGAGGTGGTCTTGGTCATCTGACCGTTAGCGTCATAGGTGTAGGAGGTCGTGCTGCCCTCAGCATCTTCCATGCGGATCAAACGGTTCTCCGCGTCGTAAGCATAGCGGGTGGTGTGGCCGTTGCGATCCGTAGCGGCGGTCAGGTTGCCGTTGGCATCGTATTCGCTGACGGTGCTCTTGCCGAGTGCATCGGTGATCTTTGTAAGGTTGCCGACACCGTCATAGGTATATTGGGTGGTATTGCCATTGGCGTCCGTACTGGAAGATGTACGTCCAACGCTGTTGTACCTGGTAGAACTGACGCCGCCGACAGGATCGGTGGTGGAAACCAGTTGACCGTTCCGATCATAAGCATAGCGCCAGGTATTGCCGCGGGCATCGGTCATGGAAACAATACGGCCATCAGCATCGTAGGTATAGCGGGTGACCGCTCCGTTGGCGTCTGTTGCTGTGGTCAGATTTCCGCTGTCATCATAGGTATAGCGGGTCACATTGCCCAGCGGATCGGTGATAGAGGTCACGTTGTTCTGCGCGTCACGGGTAAAGGTGGTGACATGGCCCATGCGGTCACTTTCGCTGGTATTGAATCCGTTGCCATCCACCGTGTAGGTCTGTTCGCTGCCGTCGGCGCCGATGACCTTCACCAGTTTGCCGGCCTCGGTATACTCATAGGAAGTGACTGACCCCATGGCGTCGGTGACTGTGATCAGGCGGCCCTGCCCGTCATAAATATAGGCGGTCACATTGCCCAGCGGGTCTGTCATGGACGTGCAGTTACCCTGAGCGTCATAGGTGTAGGTCGTCTGCGCACCCAGCGCATCCACTGCGGAAGTGAGATTGCCGTTGGCATCATAGACATAGGAGCGGGTCATTCCACGGCCATCGGTAGCGGAAGTCATATTGCCCTGATGGTCGTAGGTATAGTAGCTCGTATTCCCGTTGCGGTCACGGATCATGGTCGGCATCCGGTTGCTGTCGTACTCGAACCGCTCATAAGTGCCGTCTGCGTAAGTGATTTTGGTTTTGTTGCCCGCGGCATCATAGGCATAGGATGTGCGGTTGCCTTCACAATCCGTCCGGCTGGTGACTTGATTGAGGTCATTATAGGTCACCGTCTGGCTGCCGCTGGCATCTGTAGACTTGGTGATCCGGCCCTGCTCATCAAACCAGATCTCATGGAAATAGCCGTCCTCGCCGGTGCAGGTGTTGTGCCGCCCATCGAAATCGTAAGTAAAATCAAAGGTGCCGAAGTTTACGGCATACTGATGGACTACACGGCCCTGTGCGTCATATTCATTCTCTACATAGATCTCACCCTTGAGATTCTGAACAGAACTGAGATACCCGTTGCCGTCATACGCATAGCGCAGACTGTCTCCGTCTGGGTTTTCCACTTCAGTCAGGAGGCCGCCGTCATAGGACAGATGGATGCTGCGCCCCACGCTGTCCGTCACCGCAGCGATATTGTCGCCGCTGTAGGAGAATGTAAAACTGCCGGTGCCGTTAGACACGCTCCGGAGCTTGTCACCGTCATATTGGAAGGACAGCGTATTCCCACTAAGATAGACGATGCTCAGAATACGGCCGCTATTGTCGAAGCGGTAGATCGTCCCCGCCTTATCCGTCATGGCGTAACCGCTGCCTGTCTGCACCAGCGAGTAATCACCGCAGGTGTCAAAGCTGCCGTCAAAGCCGATTGGGAAATAAAGCGTAACGGCTCTCGGCAAATGGGCGATCACGGAACGGCCGTCAAACTCCAGCGCATAGGAGAAGTTGGACGTCCAGCCGCCGCCAAGCCCGTAATTTTCATCCGCGTGGACAGATTCGTAGTAACGTGTAAATTCCAGATCATCCTTGCCGTACAGCGCAAGGTCACGGTAATTCCATGTAAAACTGCCGCTGAGCAGATCCACAGGGTCGCCGCTGCAGGCCAGTTCATCCCGAATTGCGATCAGATCATCCCAGGAATTGATCATCTCGAAGGTGTCAATGGCCTCACCTTTCTCCGGCACATCAAAACCGAGGAAGCTGTTGTAGATCGCTGTCCGGGGCGTGCAGGGCTGCATGACGATGACGTAGCGGCCGCCGCTGGAAATACGGGTGAGGCTGCCGCTGTCATCCCTGTAACTGCCGTCCCACAGAACTATATTCTGGATGGTGTTTTCACTTTCTTCGGCAGCATCCGTCAAGCCGAAGAAAGCGTGTGCGCTGGGCAGGACAGAACTTTCCGGCAGATAGTCGATCTCCGCATTGATCTCCTCATTGATCTCCGGTTCCACGTCCGAAACAGCTTCGACAGGTTTTTCGGCAGGAGGCTCGTCCTCAATCGATGTCTCCGGCACATCTGCCTTATCCGTTTCCACCGCCTCCGAATCCACCGTATCCGCATCGGCAGATGTCGTGTCCGCATCATCTTCCAATGGTTCCGCATTTGCAGAGGGAGCAAAGGACTCCTCTATCGCCGTTGCAGACTCCGTATCCGCTGTCAGGCTTTCCTCGGAAGCCCCATCCTCCGATGTCTCATTGGCAGGAGATTTTTCCGCATCCATTGCTTCATCGTTGATGTCAGCGGGCAAATTTGCTTCCGGATTTGGAGCATCTAGATTTTCCGAGGGGAGCAGAGCGTCTGTCTCTGCCATATCTTCCGGGGCAGGGAGCTCATCAAGGCTCACCGTTGCAGCCGCATCGTCCAGTCCGGCGAGGCGATTGCCCTCAAAGCCAAAAGCGTAGAAATCCTCAATCACTTCCGGCTGACGCTTCCCGCGGATCGTCTGATAGACGATATTCAGCCACTCATCTTCATCGATAGGCGAATAGCTCACCTGCTCCGCCGTATAAATGTCATCCCCCTCCTGAAGCGGGGCGATATTTTCCTGCACCGGAACGCCCACCAGTACGCCTAGTCGGCGGCCAAGGAACTCCTCGCTCTGGAGTTTTCCGTGTCCATCCGCATCATCCTCCGGCGCATACGGCATGGAAACAATATCTTCATCCATATACGCGGGTTCATCCTTCATCTCATACAGTTCCAGCGTGACCGGCTGTGATCTCTCGATCACATAGATCAGCTTGAACCAGGAGTCGGGATAGGTCATATTGGCTTTTGTCAGGAATGCGTTGTCTCTTGACTCATAAGAGAAGAAGGACACACGCCGCCCGTTATCCCGGAGAGCGTACAGTCCCATGATCTTAAATTCGGCGCTGGCCGGTCGGTCAGCCGCCGTATCCTCGGCAAAGACTGCGGTAGGGAACAGTGTCAAGAGCATTGCCAGCGTAAGCAGCATCGAAATGAATTTGTTTCGGAATCGTTTTAGCTTCATTTGATATTCTCCTCTCTACGATACATGACAGTGGATCTGCGGCGGATGTTGCCCCAATGACCACCTCCTCCAAAAATGTGCCCTTACTATATTCATCTCTTGACAGTGTCGATTTGTGACAAGAAGTTCGATTTTTTCTGCAATTTTTTGTGACGCATGCCGTTCATTTCTCTGCACCGTAATGATCATCGGTACAGATGCACTCCTATTGTTTTCGCATGGGGAAAATGCAAAAATATCATACGCATTATATCTATAAGGGCGATAAACGCCTTGATAGTCGATTTATTGTACGAATAACTCCCTGTATAATATGTGTATAGGCAGAATAGTACCGTGGCGCGTATTACAGGAGACGCTGAAGTATGATTGATTATCAGGAAATCGGAAACAACATTAAAATATGTCGAATCCGCTGCAATCTCAAGCAGGCTGAACTTGCCGAAATGGTCGGTGTTACATCCCAGCACATCAGCCACGTTGAGAGGTGTCAAACGAAGCCGAGCCTGACATTACTGGTGGATATATCGACAGCACTGCGCGTTGATCTTTATACTCTGCTTGGAAGCAACATTCCGGTTCATCCAGACGTCAGCATTTCTGTTGAATTTGCAAGCATGTTGAAAGATGCCGCGCCGGAGCAGGTCAAATTGTGCCTGTCTGTGTGCAAAACGATTATAGAGCATGGTGAGAGCCACCAGTTCAAATAAATCAGCTGCCGGCTGTTGATTGCATGGCAGCTGATTTTTTGGTGAGATTTTGCGAAGGAAGGGATTGTATGGATAAGCAGCAGCGAGAGTACATCCATCATTTGATGCTTCAATACTCTGATGCCATGGTCCGGCTTACATATCGTCGCGTAGGGGACTGGCATCTTGCGGAGGACTTGGTGCAGGAGACCTTTCTGACAGCGTGCTGTAAGTCGGAACGGGTATGCGGTCACAAGAAACCGGTGGCGTGGCTCTTTGAGACATTGAACAATTTGACCTTGCGCGAAAGCCGCCGCTTTTATCATACAGAGGTTTCGATTGAAGATATCGCTGAAAGCTATGAACTCACGGAACTTCCAATGGCCTGTCATATTCCGATGGGGCTAAGCGGATCGGAGCAGGAGATCATCCTGCTTCGCATCGATAAAGGCTATTCATTTCTGGAACTCGCAGAGCATTTTGGAATCAGTGAAATGGCGTGCCGTCAGCGATTATCCAGAGCGCTCCACAAGTGCAGAACACTGCTGGAGGAGCCTCTTGGCAGCACGCCAAAATAATTATCAAATTATTGTCACAAAACCGATAATTCATGAGATGAACTAGTAAAGGGGGTAATGAAATGTTGGGTAGCCAGCATCCCGATAAATCTGCTGTCGGGAGAAAGCGAACAGATTCTGCTTCCGCGTCCATCACGGAAAAATCTAACTTGCAGCTTCTGAATGAAGTAGAAGCAATGCTAAGTTTACCTGCAGAGGAGATGGATACGGACAGGATTGAGGAATATCTGTCACTATTGCAAAAAAAGGCACCAGTCACAGAGCATTATGACCCGGAAGAAAAATGGGCGAAACTCGAAGAATCCCATCCGTTGATTTTTGAAGAAGAACCGAACTCCTGCAAGTCTGATCTTGCGGCAGAAGCAAGGAATCGACATGGGAACCGAACTCGTCGATCTTTTTCCCGCGTTTTCCGTGCGGCAGCTATTGCCGCAGCTGCGGCATTTTGCTTTATAATAACCGCCAGCGCTATGGGATTCCAACCTGTTCAGGCTGTCCTGCGATGGGCCGAAGGAATCATTCATATCTATACCAATCCTTCCGGCATCATGGAATTGCCTGACGATGATCCTAGCGAGTATCATTCCCTGTATGATGCTCTGGCGGCAAACGGGATCAGTACAGAAGGTCTGCCCACATGGGTGCCGAGAGATTATGCAATTCTATCTGTAACGGCAAAATCCTCGGACGGGGTAATAAAGTGCGTTGCGGTTTATGAATCAAATCGTGGAAACATAGTGATTCGTGCCCTGAAGATTATATCTCCCGATATTACAGTTGCGGAAGAACGAGATACTGATGCAATTTCATATCAGCACAATCAAGAAGAATTCTTTATTGTTTCAGATAGGCAATGGATGAAAGCGGATTGGGAAAATGAAGGTATTTTCTTCTCGATTAGCGGGCAGATATCCGAGGACGAGATTAAAGAGATGATCGACTCAATTCAATGAAAAGGTAAGGTGAATGGTCATGAAAAGAAAGATTATGTCCATTATGATGATGGTCGCCATGCTTTTCAGCATGAACATAACAGCTTTTGCTGTTGATAGAATTGGAGCGCCTATCGCGCATGCTATGCGGTCTAGTTCGTATCTGGATAGTTATAGCGTCGGCATTGAGGCGCGCGGAAATGGCACTATTGCAGTTACCATGACTGTTGATGGCAAGGGCAAAATGGAGAAAATAGGTGTCATTGAGGTTGAAATCGAGCAGAAAGTGAACGGTAATTGGCGTTACTATGATTCTCAGTATGGTGCCGAACACCCCGAATTCTATGATTACAATACATGGGATTATGTTGGAACAACCTACTTTCAAGGAACACCCGGTGTCAGCTACCGCGTAACACTGACAGTCTATGCGCGAAACAGCAAAGGCTCAGACACAGGGTATATCACTTCCTATACTGTGGTTTGCAGGTAAATACTAAGTATACTAAAGAAGCAGGAAGCCTCTGCCGCGGTAGAGGCTTCCTGCTTGTTAACTTTCTGACCGCGTTATCGGACATTCAGCCTTGCTTTTCTCCCTGGGTGCAGACACCGAAGCCGTTGACCTCGATTTCCTCTTCGACGGGAATCGTCAGATATTTGCGCCCATCGATCACACGAGTCTCCAGCAGATAACTCTGCTCGGGCGCAACAAAGATAGTCGCGTTGGCCGTTTTTACCTCAAAACGGCCACTGTCGATCAGATTCAACGGGTTTAAGGTAACGCCAGCGCCAAAGCGCTCATTACAGCAGCTTTGGAACGCTTCGGCGTTTTCTTCACTGATCGCGGCATCCACCAGAATGGCGGCTATGTCTTTTGTTCGCGGGCAACTCCTTCCAACTGTTTTGCTCGTCTCTTTATCACTATTTTAATTGGAACCGCGCTTCTAATAAATGCCGTTTCACTTCTAATGATTAGAAAGATAGTACAAATTATCTGCATAATGAGGGTGAAGCAAACCATGAAAAAAGAGGTAAGCAAGCTGGAGGGTCGCTAAGAAGATCCTTGTATTAGAGGAAAAGAACAGATGCCGTCCAAGCAGCCAAAGGAACTCTGGAAGCATAACAGTTTATGCCCCGCGATTTGAAGTTCTTTTCTATTCGCACGAAGGAAACTTCTATTTTCAGGATGATGAATACGTCCCCGATATAGCGGGGCAGATAAGGAAAAAGAGAAACGTACAGCATTGTCTGCTGTGCGCTTCTCTTTTACTTTGTCGGAATTTAGCAAGCGAGCGATATCGCTGTCGCAGTCCCCCGTTTCTGAAATTTTCCCAAAAATCAGAAACGGAGGAACGAAGATGTATATAAGAAACGATGGAAAAGGGGAAAGCAACATTACCCAGAATGGATTTACCGCCTATTTGCTCTCGGCGGTTGCGCACAGGAAGGCAGACTATCTTCACGCCAAACAGCGCCGACAGGCGAGAGAGGTACTGACAGATCCGGATGACCTGTCAACTGAGGAGTCTCCCGGCATTTCTGATCCGACCGATTTGCTTTGCTGCATTGAAAATGCCGCGCTTGAGGAGGCTTTGAATCGCATCAGCGAGAGAGACCGCTATATCTTCTTTTCCCGTGCTTTGCATGGACGCAGCTTCCATGAACTCGCCTTAGAGCTTGACCTTGGGTATCAGGGAGTTGCGGCTGCATATCATCGTGTCTGCAAAAAAGTCAAGGAGGCTACAGGGAGGGATGTAAAGTGAACTTCAAGGATCTATTGCTCCGTGCAAAAGACGGTGACCAACAGGCGAAGGAAGAGATATTTTTGATGTATCGTCCGCTGCTGTTCAAGGAGTCCTGCGTGAACGGCATCTTTGACGAGGATCTCTTCCAGGAGCTTAGTGCAACGCTGATTCATTGTATCAGGATGTTCAAGCTCTAAGCTGCCCCAAATGGGGGGCAACCGCAGTTCATTACCTAAAAAAGCTGGGCGGCGAGGAAACTCGCTGCCCAGCTTTTGCACTATAATTACCGTCAAATATTCTCTGGATATGCTCTTTCTTTTACCACAGCCTTATATTTTGCTTTTCACCGCAGTACCCCAAGTTCTCTGTATAGTTGAAGCGGGAGACTGTATGCCAGTCTCCCGCTATATCCTTATGCACTTTCTCCGGCCATGCGGAAGAACTCATCTGGCGACAGAATCTTGATTCCAAGCTCCCGTGCCTTTGCCAGCTTGCTTCCGGCGTTCTCGCCGCAGACCAGATAATCAGTCTTGCTGCTCACCGAGCTGCCGGCATGAGCGCCCAGAGATTCGATTTTTGTGTTGATCCCATCGCGGGTGTATGGCTCTACTTTGCCGGTCACTACAAGGGTCTTTCCGACAAAGGGATTGCCCATATCGGTGCTGGCCGCAGGAGGCTGATAAGTCTTAATGCACACCAGTCGCCGCAGCTCCGTCCAGATCGTCCAGTTTTCCTCGCTGCGGAACCATTGATGGATATTCCTGTGCAGCGTTTCTCCGAAGTCCGGGAGCTGTGTAAAATCAAAGCTCTGGCACACGGCCGTTTCAAATTCCGCAAGGTTTCCGCGGAATCTTTGGCAGATGGCCTTGCTGGCGGTGCTGCCCACCATAGGGATATCCATAGCAGTCAGATACTGCTCAAAGGTGGTAATGCGGCTGTGCTGGATGGCATCCCAAAGATTTTGCCAGGATTTCTCTCCAAACCCCTCCATCTGAACGATCTCCGCCCTGTGCTTGTCCAGAGCAAAGATGTCCATATAGGAGTGAAGCCAACCCTTTCCAATGAACTTTTCCAGGATCGACTCAGATAGTCCCATAATATTCAGCGCCTTCGGGCTTGCGAAGTGAACGAATTTGCGCAGCTTTCGCGTTTCACAATGCTCGTTGTCGCAGAACAGCGCCGCCGTGACCTTTTCCACCCCGTTTACGGTGTTTTTGGTCATGTGAATGCGAGTGGGCTGTCCGCAGCACGGGCATCTGGCTGGAACAACTTTGTCTCTGGAGTAGCAGTTTCGATCCAGATTCTCCTCCACATGGGGAATGATCTGATTGCGCTTGCTCACCTTGATGCGGCACCCCGGCGCCAGCTCCAGATTCTCAATGAAAGAGAGGTTGTGGAGGCTCGCTCTGGATACCGCGCAGCCGTCGATCTCCACCGTGTCAAAGATGGCTACCGGAGCAATTTCCCCTGTGCGGCTGGGCGTCCATTCAATCGAGCGCAGGACGGTTTCATAGGTGTCGTCCTCAAACTTGAACGCCAATCCGTCCTTATAGTGATGCCCGGTCCGTCCGCAGGACTTTGCGTAGGCTGCATCGTTGTAGGTGACCACGATGCCATCGATAGGTATGTCGTTTTCCTGCGCGTATTTCCGCAGGTGCCGGATACCGGCGTCCATATCGAACTGCGTCAACGCCTGCTTGCTCGCCAGATACTTGCAAATGGGAAAGCCGAGCTGTTCGATGGCCCGAAGCCGCTGCGACTTCCAAGCGTATTCTGTAAAGCCCTCCAGCACATTGAAAGCCATAAAGGTCACATGACGATCCTTGCAGGCGCCGCAGTCCAGCAGTCGGACAGAGCCAGCGGCCAGATTGCGCCCGTTTTTATAAGGTTCGCCATTTCCGTCCCGCAGCGTGTCCTTTAACGCCTCAAAATCGCTGGGACGGATAAATGCTTCGCCGGTGACGACCAGCCGTTCCTTATACGGGATCTTATCCGGGATGCCGGAGATCCCCAGCACATTGTGAGTAATGTTCTCACCGGTATCTCCATCGCCGCGGGTAGCGGCCTCCATCAAAAGGCCATTTTCATAGGTCAGCTTTACCGTCAGGCCGTCCAGCTTGAGCATCAGCATGACCATCTGCTCTCCCGCAAAGCGCAGAAGCTCCGCGCTGCTTTTCGTTTTATCCAACGACAGCAGCGGAATCGGATGCGCTGTTTTCACCAAGGCGCTGACAGCGGGATAGCAGCCTACCGTCTGCGTGGGCGAGTTCGTCATGCTGAAGCCGGTTTCCTTTTCCAACATACTCAGTTCATCAAAAAGCGCGTCATATTCGGCGTCTGTCAGAGACGGCGCGTTCAGATTGTAGTATTCATACCGGCAGCGATTCAGCCGGTCTGTCAATTCCCGTATTCTCTGCTGTTTACTCTGTTCCATTTCTTACACCAGCCTTTCCTTAGAGAATGCTCCGAAATTCAGTTCATAGATCATCTTTTCGATCCGTGCGTCATCGTTCCATACGGCCTCCATCGCCGCACGGTTTTTCGCCTGTACCGAGACCAGACCGTCCCGGAGCTGCAACAGCAGCTCCGGGCGTTGGGCACAAATAACTGCGAGGTTTCCCAACTGTTTCATTTTCACATGACTCCTTTTATACAGCAATATAGGTTTCCCAGTACGATTCCCGCTGTGCTGCAATCGTGAGTGGAACAATGGTGCTGCCGATATTGGCCGGCGCCTGCGTCAGTCCATAGACAGCCTGCGTACTCCGGACACGAACCATCTCCCGCTTGAGCTGAGAGAGGATGTACTCCTTCAGATACCCTTTACGGGGATCGTAGCTGTTGACTGCCCGGATCAGGCGTACCGCCAAAGACTGGTACACATCATCGGGGTCTACGGGTTCTGTCTGCATAAACGCGGCGTACTGCGCCATGATCGTGTCAATGCACCAAAGATGCTGCTCCACCACAGCGTTGCGCTGCGTGATCGTAAATCCGTTTTTCATGTTCCCTATAACTTCCTTTCCTTTGTTCAAATGTGTTGTGCTGCGGCTTAGGCCGCAGTTTCCATGAGATCCGACACCAGAACATCCACCAACCGCTGACCGGCAAGGTCGCCGGTATGGATACGGATGTCATCCTGTCGCAGCTGCTCGAATTCCTGCAGGCGAAGGACCTTGCTCTTTTCCGCTTTTTCCCGGTCGCTCTCTGTCAGGCGCTCGGAGACAACCTTCTGCCATTCCTTCAGGAACTGCTCCGCGTCCTTGAGGTCATCGTTCTGTCGGTCAAAGTAGGTCCGTTTCTGCCGTATCGTGCCGTTTGGCTCCACCTCAAGGGTGTAGTACGGCTTGTCGATCTCTGCGGTCTTGCGCAGGAACAGAATATATGCCTCCTGCTGCTCGATGCGCTCCCAATAGCGGTCTGACTTGCCGACACAGTGGGAAAGCGCATCGCCCTCGCGCATAACATCGCGTACACCTGACGGGACAACGATGGAATACACCTCGCCGGTGTATTCGTATTTTGGTTTGATCAAGCGGCAGATACCTGCAATTTTCCGATACTTTCTTGCTGTTGCGGCAGCTTCCATGTCCCGTTCTCTTTTCCGCAGCTGCTCCACCAGTTCATCGTGACGCTGGCGCAGCAGCTTGACACGGTACACGATCTCATCGTTGGTATTGATTCCCAGTTTGTCCGCCATGGAAAGGTAATCCCGCCATGTGAAAATAATCTGCCGCAGGGAATCCCGTGTGCCGCTTTTCTGACGCTGAAGATAGTTGCAGACCTGCTGCTCCGACATTCGATCCAGAATGAAGTCGATATCGGAAACATGGATCTTCTCCTGCTCCAGCCAGCGCAGCGCATGATCCGGGATGATTCTGCCGCTGCATTTCTCCCGCTGCAGCCAGTCGAGCATAATGGTGCCGCCGTTGAGTGTCCGGAGCCGCGAAAGCCGGTTCGTATCAAGCGCCAATGCCTTGACAAGACTGGTTTCGGACTCCTGCCGGATACAGCTTTTTACGGCTTTGACATTTTCCATACATTCCACCGTCAGCCTGGATAGGCCCGCCTTGCATATCTGTTCAACGCGCGGAAGGCTCTCCCACGCGGCCAGATACCAGTTAGGACTTACGTGCCCCCTGTAAAGTCTTACATACTCACTCAATCCGGTCCTTACAAGAAATGGGGCAATGCTGGAAAGCGTTTTTCCATAGATGCTCCCCGGCTGATAACAATGCTCGTTGTAGGAATAGCCCATACCTGTGTTGATGTACTCATCTATGCCCTGCACCCATCGGACACGGCGCTGCTTATACCAGCCCCAGTGATACGGGTGTGAGGACAGATCCGCACGGTAGAAAATGCGCTGCTTCTCAAAGCAGGAGGTTTTCGATACGATGGCGTCCTCTTCTTTCCGGTACAGCCTGTTCACTTGAAATTGGCGGACCACAAACCCGTCTCCGCACTTCTGCGCCAGGTATGCGCATTCTGTTGGGGAGTACAGATAGTCTGCCATCTTTCCCCTTGCTTTGAAGGTTACTCTGTGACCGCATTCAGGGCACGTTCCAGTTCTGTTATGATAAGGCTGCCGTTTCAGTGCGACTTCCTTCTCACAGTAGGTGCAGTAGCCGTGTTTTGCGCCGCCTCTGCGGTAATCGTAGAAGATGTAGTTTGTCTGAATGCCCACCTTATTGACCCACCGCTCCCAGTCTTTCGGCAGCGGCGGTGTCTGTGCCAGTTCTGCATCCCACGGATCGGTTTCCTTTCTGTGCCGACGTTCCAGTTCAGCATCACGAACGGCGCGCTGAAATTTCAGAATAGCCCGATATACGCTTTTCTCATCCGACGCCAGATATTGCCGGATCTGTGCATCATCCACGGCGCTGATCCACACGTTATTGGATCCCTTCGCCTGCCATTCCAGATAGTCGATCTTTGCCGTCCGCCACTCGTTACGGGTACGGTCATAGGTGAGAAACTGCTGCTTTTCTTTCTCCATGAAAATCTCATAGACCGGCAGTGTCCCGCCAAGGCGCATTGCATCCGGGTCATACAGGGTGACCTTCAAAATGCCATCTTCTACTGTGCTTCGTGCAAAACCGCTGTATCGGCATCGATAGGAAGTGTTCCAGCCCGAACCGACCTTGACCGGCACATCCTCACGGGCAACCGCAAGCATTTCTTCAGTCGCAGGCAGATCCTTCATTTTCAACAAGCTGTCCTTTTTCATTTCTGCACCGCCTCTCTTTTTACAAAATCAATGTCATACCATACTCCGGGCTGGATTTTTTCTCCATCTACTTCAACGACCGCAATCTGACAGATTACTTCGGTTTCACGCTGCTCTCTGGCAAATGCGAGAACATCGCCCAGTTTTCCACACGCAGTTGGTGTCTTGCCTCGAACGATGGCATAGCCGTTGCGGCTGGTGCTGTGCTCACGCTGTACCTTGTCGCTCACCTTGCGGCCTGGGTGATCCACCATGTAGGCAAGTGCATGAAGAAAGAATTCTTTCCTCGTCAGCCGCCGCAGGATCGTCAGTTCCGTGCAGGCAATTTTGGAGTCACGATCGTCCTCGTCAATATCCCCTCCGGGCTGCACCAAGCAGTAAATGGAGCGATTCATGTCGCCATAGTAGGAAAGACAATCCAGCGGGTTCTCCGCACAATGAAAGCCGTTACTGGCGCAGTTTGCCTCCGGGGTGACATTCTTTCCCATGACGAACCGATAGCCACGGCAGGAGAGATCCGGCTCAAAGCCTTTATAAGCGTACATCAGGCGGCCTCCCCAAAAGAGGAGAGGTCTCCCAGCGAGATCTGCCCATCATCGGCTTCCGCTTTTTTCGGCGGTTCCTTCTTCTCCGGCTCTTTCTTCTTTTCTTCCTTTTTCTTCTTGGAAACGGACTTGGAAGATGTTTTCCCGCGATAGGGCTGCGGGACAAATTCCTCTTCATCCCCCTGATCCTCCTTGGCATCGGGGTCACGGAAATAGTCCTCCGCCCACTGATAGCAGAGATCATCGGGAATATCGCAGCCGTATGCCTGCTGACCGGGGCCCGGCTGAACGCCGTTTGCCTTCAGCTCGTCCTGCACATAATCCCATGCCTTCCGGCTGATATACTGGAAACAGTGGATCATGCTCTTGCGCGGGTGCATGGTGAGCCGGGCAAAGCCGAGGTCATCAATACACTTGGTCTGGATAAACTCGGCAACGCTCTCTTTCATGTTGCGCCGCGTCAGCTTCTCCGTATCTGCGGACACGCGCTTTGCGGCAGCCTTGAGCAGTTCAGCCGGGCTCATGGCATCCAACTTTTCCAATGCAACCTGTTCCGCCCGCCGCTTTTCCGCCTGCTTGGCGTCCCACTCTGCTTTGCGCTTGGCTTCAGCCGCTTCGTGCGCACGGCGGGCCTCGTCCTCACTTTGGGTGTCGGAGACGGCCGACGGTTCGCTGGCCGCCGCTGCCGGAGTCGGAGCTGCAGTCGGAGAACTTGCTGTCGCCGGTTCCACAGGAGCCGCCTGCGGCATATCCATAGCATCATCTTCCGTAAAGGCGTCGGAAACGGTAGCCTCGCTGTTTTGAAGCTCATAATCCATATTTGAAAAAGCGCCCATTCGTACATTCCTCCTAAATAAAAAATGAGAAAAGGACGCTCCTGTGCCAATGGCACAAGGCGTCCCTTCTTACATACTGCGCTCAAACCGTATAGACCAGTGTGCTGAATGGGTCGAAGCAATAGCACACGACGGCCGGATACTGAGCGGCTGTTCTTTGAATTTTCTGTTGGACAGCAAGGGCCTCTCCCATTCCACAGGGAGTATCCCAACCAGTCCAGACCATAGCTGTGAAATAACGGTGTTCTGGATGATACCGTGTCTCCGCCCCAAGTCCTTGACAGATTCCCAGCATGGCTTTCAGCTGCTTTATCTTCTGCTCGTCCATTTCTAAATGGATCGTCTGCGGTAGAGCCTGCATTCAAGCCTTCTTTGCCAGCGCGGGAGAAAATTTCACCTGCGGAAAACCGGCCATATCGCAGTAGAAGTATCTGCGCTCGCTTTCATCATAAAGCTCCAGCACATCGGATGGGGCAATGCTGCGGCCGCGATAGTCCGGGGGGAACACCTGATTATAGCGTGCAAAAATGCGCTCCAGAATATCACGTTCATCTTGCCCGACCGGGCAGATCAGCTCACCGTCATAAACGAGTGTGTATTCCGCCGCCGGCGGCTGCTGAAAGCCGGCCTTGTGCAGCGCGTCAATGCCGCCAAAGGCGAATGCGCGCGTCTCGCCATGCTCCAGATCCAGCTGGTAAACACGAAACCGCTGCGTTTTACGCTGACTGTCCAACAACTCCTGAAAAGAAACGCCAGGGTCGGTTTGTAAGTACGCATCGTATTCCTGCTCTGTCAGCCCCAGATACTCCCGCAGGGAAATACTGTTCACCTTCATCGCATGCCATTTTTCCGTACAGGCTTCCAGCATTTCCAGCCCGCATAGGCCATTAAGATATTGCTCCTTAAATGTCATTCCTGGATCCTCCTTCATTTTCTGTTTTTTGCGGCGCAGCGCAAGCTGCCAGTCATCAATGCCCTTGTAATTGGGATTCCATGTGAGCCTGCGGCAACGCATTCCGTGCCTGGCCGCCAGCGCATAGATCTTCGATGCGCCTTTTCCCACCATTTCATTACTGTACTTATCCATGTCCTCCGCCTCGATGATCTCCTCTGTTCCATTTCGATGCAGGAACGCAAACAGTTCATCCAGCTTGGCGGTGTTGTTGGCTCCCAGCGTGGCAACAAAGGTCCTGTGCATCAGCGCGTGAGCGACATCCGCCTTGAGACAGCCTTCCGTCACATATACAACGCGGGAGCAGGGGTCGCCCACAAAATGAATGGGGCTCCCCGAGGTCGTTCCCATGCGCTTTCCCGTGGAGGACAGCGTCAGGTATTTCACGCCCGTTTTCTCCGGTGGATCGTCTTTATCCTTGAGCGGGTAATCCAACCGGATCTGCGCGCCGCGGATCAGACCGTCTACACCGAAGATGGGAATGATGATGCCTGATGTCCGCTGATGGAATTTGACCGTCCAGCAGCCGTTATCATCCACATAGAAGCCGGGAACACCCTGCACCCTGCAGCCCGCCTTGACCAACCGATTGGTCAGGGAGCGGCACAGGAAGGGGGGCGGCGTACTCTTGAAGCCAAAGCGTGTGATCTCATCGTCGGACAGCCCCCGCACAGACTGAAGGTGTGTGCGGTGCGCCGGAATGAGGGTCAGCATGGACAGCAGCATGGAGAGAGTCTGATGCACTTCCTGAACAGAAGCCGCGTCAGACTGCTCGGCCTCCGCAGGCGCCGCTTTCTCCGGAACGGTATAGTCCGGCGAAAAACCATTTACCGCCAAAGCGTCGCAGATCTCCCGATAAGCGTCTGAATTGCTGACGCCATACACCTTTGCGTAAAGGGACAGCATTCCGCCGCCTTCACCGCAGTAGTTACAGCGCCACAGGTCTTTTGCCGTGTTCAGATTCATTTTCCCCCGGCAGTCACCGCAGATGGGGCAATCCACGTACACCTGACCGGGAGCCCTCCGCCTGATATTCAGGCGGAGTAGCCCGGCCACATCCATAATGCCAAAGGGGAGATCATGCTTTTTCCCGTAATTCAAACCAGCATCCCTCCCAAGACGCGAAATTTACGGATGGAAAGCGGTCAGCTTGCCTTTAACTGCTGCGAACCGCCCATCAGAAGCATGGCGGCAGCCTTCATAATATTGCCGCAATCCTCACAGAGATAGGCGTAATATTTCAGGCTGGAGGGACGCTGCTCAGAAACCTGTGCCATCGTCCAGCCCTTATTGACGCCGGTGGTTACGACCAGCTCCGCGGCTTCCTCTTCTGTCATCAGCGAAAGGATCTCGTCCACCGTCATATCGTCCGAATATTTCGGCGCAGCCGCTGTCGATGCCGCTGCCGGCATATCGACCACAATAGGTTTCACCGTCTGCGCTGTTTCAGCCCGCTCCGTGACAGCAGGCTCCGCCGGTTCCGAAGGAACCTCCTGCGCCTTTTGGGGCATAACCGGATCAGGCTCAGAAGCCGCAGTTCCGCCGCTTAACGCCTGCAGCAGACTCATGGCGTCTGAAACGCTTTCCGTCTGCTGGGTGGTGTGAACCTCTTGCTGATTTACGTTGGGTGTCTTTGCCGCCTCCTGCGGTTGAACCTCTTGCGGCGTAGGCACTGCCTGTACCGGATGATTTTCGCCGATAGGATCTTCTCGCTGCGGCGCTGTGGTTCTATTTACCGCCAGAGCAGTCTCCTGACGATTTACAGTGCCCGTTGCGACTTCCTGTTTCCCATCGGCCTGTGCATCTACCGCCGCAGAGGGGTTGATCTCACAGAGCTGGATGCCGAAGCCTGCATTATCCAGCGCCGTTTTCAGCGCCTCGTCCTGCGCGGCCTGCACATATCGTCCGGCAGGAGCCTGAGCCTTTTCCACCGCCGCGGTAAAATTGGTAATGGGCTGGTTGTCTTCTCTGGACAAAAATACCTGCGCCTCATAAACGGCGATTTGGTCTGTGATCTGCAGCCGGTTCAGCAGCATTTTTCCATCGGGGCAGGCCAATCGGAACCAGAGCCGCTGATAGCGCGGCTCCAGCTCGATTCCGCCGTTGGCGTTTCTTTTCAGAAAGCGCAGCGGGTCAAAGCCCTGCACCCTACGAAGCTGCTGCACGGCAGGAATTGCTTGGGTCAGCATAATTCTTTCTCTGGACATGGTTTGATACTCCCTTCATAAAATAAATAAGAGATGACTGTGCGTTTTTTTGCACATTCATCTCACATTAACTGGCACGCTGCCATCCCTCGCCCTCTTCGTTACGGAGGGCCTTGCGCGTGACTGCCTTATAGTAGAGGGCGATGCGTTCGCCCAGCATGGTATTGCGTTTTCCTTTTCGGCTCCGATGGATCGCCATATACAGCGCCCGTTTCTCACCCACCAGCAGCACACGGCGCTTGGCACGGGTGATGGCCGTATAGAGAAGATTCCGTGTCAGAAGCACATTATGGGCAGCCAGCAGTGGAATAATGACCGTATCATACTCTGAGCCCATGGATTTGTGGATCGTAATGGCATAGGACAACTCCAAATCATCCAGAAGTACCTGCGGGCAATCCATATAGCGGCCGTCAAACTCGATCACGACATTGGTGCCGCTGATTTTGCGGATGGTACCGATGTCACCGTTGAAAACACCCTCGCCGACCTGCTTGCCGGAGCGGTTATACAGCTTGATCTCATAGTTGTTCCGCATCTGCATCACGCGGTCGTTGAGGCGGAATATCTTTCCGGCGTACACGATCTCCGGCGTCTCCGGCGCTGCGGGGTTGATCTCCTCGCGGATAGCTTCATTCAGGCTGTTGACCGATGCCTCGCCCTCAGAGCGGAACGGCGATAAAATCTCCACCTGCTCGATTCCTTTTACGGCGATCTGCTCCCGGTAAAGCTCACGGATGATGCCGGCAGTCTCCTCCTGGCTCTCTGCCTTGTGAAAGGCAAAGTCCTCACCATAGTAGAGCGTCGTTTTGCCCTCGTTGATAAAACGGGCATTGTGGGCAATCAGGCTGTCCTGCGCCTGACGGAAGATCTCGTCCAGCACCGTGACTGGCACGACGCCGGAGCCGATCAGCTCGTGAAATACATCACCGGCGCCCACACTCTCTAACTGGTCTGCATCACCGACCAAAAGGACTTTGGTGCCGGGGCGCAAGCGGGAAAAGAGCTGATGGATCAGCCACATATCGACCATGGAAGTCTCGTCCACGATCAAGAGCCCTGCCTCCAGCGGTTTCCGTTCCCGGTCTTTCTTGGATTCCGAATCACCGTGAAGCCCCAGAATGCTGTGGAGCGTCTGTGCTTCATCGATCCCCGTTGCCTCCGCCATGCGCCGACTCGCCTTACCTGTGGGCGCTCCGAGTACGATCTTCTGCTGAGGATAGAGCTGACGGTACACTTCGATCACCGTTTTCAGGACCGTGGTTTTGCCGGTGCCGGGGCCGCCTGTGATGATGGACAGGTTATGCCGGAACACCATTTCCACGCCTTCTGACTGGCGCTTGGACAGGCTGAGCCCTAAGCTATGCTTTACTCGCTCCAAGGGCTGCGCAATGTCTACCACCGCCGGCTTTGCCAGAAACAGCTCTACCGCTTTCTGTGCGGTTTCACTCTCCTGCAGGAATTGCCTGGGCAGATACACGTTGCCGTGATTTGATACCACCTCGTCCTGCCGGATCATGGCAGACAGCTCCTGTTCGACCTGGCTCATGGGGACGCGCATCTGCGGGAGGGGTATCCGCTCATTGAGCAGCTGTATAGCCGCTTTGAGCAAAGCCTCCGCCTCCAGATAGAGATGCCCATCCTTTGTCCGTGCGTCCTCCAGCGCATAGAACAGCGCACCGTGGACGCGCTTCGGATCACGCAGATCCCCACCGGATTTTTGTACGATGGCGTCAATCCTCTTGAAGCCGAACCCCGGCACCTGACAGAGATTGAAGGGACTCTGTCTCACGATGTCTGCACAGGCAGGGCCGAAATGCTGATAGATCTTCTGCGCGGTCGTCGGCGTGACCTTGAACGGGGCCAGCAGGGTCATCAGGACACGCATTCGGCTGGTTTCCGCATAGGCGTCCTTGATCTCTGCAAGCCGTTCCTTTGTAATGCCGCGAATCTCAAGAAGTCGGTCTGGCTGATGCTCCAAAATTTCCAGCGCATTGACACCAAACTTTTCAATGATCGCGTCGGCGGTCTTTTCTCCGATGCCCTTCAGCAGACCGGAGGCAAGATAATTGCGGACGCCCTCCAATGTGGGCGGCACGATTTCCTGCCAATGATCGACCTGAAGCTGAAGCCCGTATTTTCCGTCCTTCCACTCTCCATCCATCTCGATCTTCACCGTATCCGTCTGCGGCAATTCGATGCCAACGGCGGTAAAGCGGATCAGGTGGTCGTGATAGCGATAGGGGCTCCGGGCTTCTGCCGGTACGCTGCTGTCCTCCGTCTTCATCCGAAGGACAGAATATTTGCTGGACGCATTGAAAAACAGTACTTTGTCCAGTGCTGCAACAATGCTCACAGCACATCACCTCCGTTTCTTTTCACGCTGCCTGCAAAGCAGCTTTTTTCACATGGAATCTTCGCCATTCGGACACCGTGACATACTGATCGTAAATGTCAGGGTGTTCGTCCTTCAAACGCTCTAAGGCATCCTTTGATATGCCTGCGGAGCGCACCGGATTGTAGGTTATGGTGTAGCTCTCCGCAAGACCGTTATACACGGCGGTGCAGCTTGTGCCCATTCTCTCGATGAGCATACCCTTCAACCGCTTAATGTCCTTGTCCAGTTTGTTCACATCAGCCGACAGCGTCTTTTTCTGCTCTTGCAGGGAGAGAAGCATGGACAACTGCCCAAACTGCGTCTGTCCCAGCAGTACGGGAGGCGCATCCTTGTCCGCAGGCCCCAGCTTTCGCCGCAGGCTTTCGAGGATCAGGTCGCCATCCTCCTCCACATAGGGAGGCGGCGTTTTTGTGAGAACATGATTCTCCCAGAAGTCCCGCTCCAAAGCAATTAGTTCTTCTTCATAGGCCATGTCACGGTCAATGCGGCGGATGATCGCCTCGTCTTCCGAATTTCCGTAAAGGCAGCAGAAGTAGACCCGGTCAATGTTCATGACTGCCATGTAGTGCCGCCCCTGCGATTCATAGTAGATGGGAACGATCTCCTCGCCGTTGTACCACCAGTTATCCTTGGCGTTGTAGTTCGTGGTCTTGATCTCAAGGATGGCTGTTGTACCGTCCGGCAGTTCCACCATGTAATCCAGATCCGCCAGCATCCAGGGATACAGCGGGTGCTGGAACATGAATGGCCGTCGGTAGATCTTATAGCCCGTCTTATGGGCGAAGATCTTGGCAACCAACGGCTCCAGCAGAGTTCCAACCTCCAGCTGAACCCAGTTTTCGGCATCATCCGCTGTGACGATATTCAGCTTGTCATAGTAGAGATCCCGCCCAGTACGGAATGGTGAAATTCCGAGAACGGCAGCGGCGTCACTTCCGCCGATGCCCTTGCGCCGGTATTCCAGCCATTGTTCACGCGGCAGACCTTCTGTACCGACGAGAATTTGCGGAGCGTAACACTTTGCGTTTTCCATGGATGCATTCCTCCTCGGTTTCATATTTGATGCGCGGCTTATTCAAAAGCCGCTTCTCTCTGTACCTGTGGTACGGTCGGAAGGATCGTCTGGGATGCCCTCCGGGTTTCCATTTTCGTCTGAACTTCATTTCTTGTTTCCACCTTTCTTGATGATATATCCTCAAAGCCCTTCGGCATTTGGGCGCAAAAAAGCGGGAACAACGATTCTGGTAAAATCCAGTATGTTTGCCTGACAGCAAACTCTCGTCATTCCCGCAGTATGGGACGGTGCCCCGTAAAACAAAAAAGCCAGCAGCAGCCGGCTCTCATGGCACAGCAATACTACTGACAAAAACGTACAAACCTGACAACGTGCGCAGGTGGATCACTCCACACACAGATCATTGACCTATGCCCAAAGGGAAATTGCGCAAAACTCATTTACGGGCAAAGTGTAACACAATATATTGTATAAGTCAATACAAAAATACTATATTTAGTTTTTCTGGCGCGCGTGCAAAAAATACGGACATGGCCCCGTATTTATTTTGTGAACGGTAAAAACCACCTATTGAACCTTGAAAACGCCGCCCCCAAATGCGGCTGCATCGATTTGTCCGGGAGTTATACAGGATCGGCTGACAGTATGCGTTTGCGTACCTGCCGGGGAAGTGCCGCACAGCGGCAGCCTGCAAATACGCGGCCTGAAGCGAGGGCGCAGGAAATGGCCCGGAATTGGGAATCGAACTTGGATTAGAACCTAATGTAATTTACTTGTTGGTGATAGTGGGGAAAATCCGTATAATATATTTGTGAGGACATCACAGGCTCTTTTCCCCAGCCACCAAAGAAAGGAGGCCCTCTGTGGCTGAGATAAATACAAACGGCCTTAAAGCCAACTCTGAAAAAAGAAGCTATTCCGTTATGGAAGTAGCGGAAATTCTCGGTGTCAGCAAAAAATCCGTCTATAACATGTGTGCTAATGGCACCTTCAAATGTGTACGGATTGGAACCAGGCTGAGAATATCAAAGAAGGCTTTCGATGATTGGCTTGATGGCAGAGACAACACCTGAAAGGAGCCATGAGCTATGGCATCAATTCAAAAACGCGGTAAAAAGTATGCCGTCGTATATACCTATACGGATTCTGCCGATGTCAAAAGGCAGAAGTGGGAAACCTATGGAACAAAGAAGGAGGCTGCGGCCAGAAAAGCGCAGGTAGAGAATGAAATGAACAACGGAACCTTCATTCCGCCATCCAGCGTAACTGTCCGTGACTTCCTGGCAGATTTTGTTGAACTCTACGGTTCAAAGCGGTGGGGGCTTTCAGCCTACTCTGGAAACACCGGGATCATCAACAATTACATCAATCCAGTCATTGGCGATATGAATGTCCAGGATGTGACAAGGCGTACCGTAGACAGCTTCATCGCCCAACTGCAAAAGATGAAACCCGTCAGCACAACATACCGAAACGCACGCTCGGAATTCTTGCCGCCCAACACGATTGAAAAAGTGTGCAAGGTGCTGCACTGCGCTTTCCGCCAGGCCGTCCGATGGGATATGGTTCCGAAGAATCCGTTTGACGATGTTCTTCTTCCCAAGAAAGAGAAAAATCCTCGCGCTATCTGGACGGCTGACATTATCAGACAGGCTCTGGATAACTGTTCTGAGGGGAAACTGTATGTTGCAATCAACCTTTCGTTCGCCTGTTCACTGCGCATGGGCGAGATCACAGGGCTGACATGGGATTGTGTTCACATTTCCGATTCGGACATTGCAAAAGACGATGCCCATATCATTGTCAACAAGGAATTGGCGCGTGTCGATCAACGTGCGATTGACGCGCTCGGAGAGAAAGACATCATCTTTATGTTCCCGCGGATCGTGAAAGCCAAATCGACAACACGGCTTGTGCTCAAACGACCTAAGACGGAAACCAGTATCCGGAAGGTATGGCTGCCGAAGACCCTTGCGTATATTCTTCGGGACTGGCATCAAAAGCAGGACAAGCTCAAAGAAATTATGGGTGACGAGTATGCCGACTATAATCTTGTTTTAGCTTTGGAAACCGGGCGGCCCTGCGAAGACAGGGTAATCGGGAATCAGTTTGAACGGCTGAAAAAGTCAGCGAACCTCCCGAATGTAGTCTTTCATTCTTTGCGGCACTCAAGCACCACCTATAAGCTGAAGCTCAATCATGGTGACATTAAGGCCACGCAGGGGGATACCGGCCATGCGCAGGCGTCTATGGTTACAGAAGTTTATGCGCATATTCTGGATGAGGAGCGGAAAATCAACGCGCAGAAGTTTGAGGTCGCATTCTATGCGAACCCGGATATGCGGCGCGTGGAGCAGGAACTGAATCCGCCGAAACCGGAACCGGCTCCCGACCTAAACCTCCAGTCGCTTCTTGCACAGCTTCAGGAAAATCCCGAACTTGCCCGCCAACTGAAAGCCCTTTTGCACGCAGGGTAACGGGAGGACTCGAAACGACTATAAAACACCACGGCAGGGTTCATTAGCAGAATCCGAATTTCATTAGCAGATTTCTTGAAAATCGTTCGAGTCCAGCAGGGAACAGTCTGGAAATAAGTTGCATTTCAAATCACAAAGCAGTTGCTTTTTCGGGGTGAGCCAAGAAAAGCAAAAACGCTGAAATCCATTGAGATTACAGCGTTTTTGGCACCCCGGACTGGGCTTGAACCAGCGGCCTACTGCTTAGGAGGCAGTCGCTCTATCCAACTGAGCTACCGAGGCTAGTATTTAGTTTTATGCTCGCAGGGTGAGCGACCACCTCACACTTAGGAGGCGTGTGCTCTATCCAGCTGAGCTACTGAGACATTTTTAAAATTTATGCAATTTTCACTGCTCGAAGGAATCGAACAATCTGCCGCTTAGGAGGCTCGCGCTCTATCCAGCTGAGCTACTGACGCGGATGATAAAAATATTTTACCCTTTTGGCGGTGGATTTGTCAATGCCTGATTTGTCGAGAACGGGGTGGAGAAAAGCGCTTGTATTCACTGCCGCCGTCCGTTATAATGGGACGCAAGAGCGGCTCTGACCGCAGACGGCGGACAGAGCCAGTGAGAAATATGGAGAAAAGGACGGTAAACCTATGGACGGAAAGACGATCCTCCCGCGCAGCGAGGTGCCTGAGGAGTTCACCTGGAATTTAAGCGACATATTTGCGAGCGATGATAAGTGGAACGAGGAGCTCGAAGCGCTCAAGGACTATCCCGAGCGCATGGCCGCCTACGCCGGCAAGCTCGGCGAGAGCGCGAAGACGCTGCTCGACTGGTTCACGCTCAGCGATGAGATCACGGTGCGCGTTTCGAAGTTTGTGCAGTACGCGAACTGCCGCAGCGACCAGGACGTGGGCAATTCCTTCTATCAGGGCATGCGCAGCAAGGCGTTTTCCACGGCGGTCGCGCTGAACAGCGCGGGCTCTTTTGAAGCGAGCGAGATCATGGCCATCCCTGACGAAACGCTTGCGCGCTTCTACGCCGAGGAGCCGAAGCTCGAGACCTATCGCCGCAGCATCGACAAGCTGCGCCGCCGCAAGGCACACATCCTTTCGCCCGAGTGCGAAAAGATCCTCGCCGCCGCGGGCGAGATCAGCGAAAGCCCTGACCGCACGTTCAGCATGTTCCACAATGCTGACATGCGTTATCCCGACGTGACCGACGCAAAGGGCGAGGTCCACACGCTGACGGACGGCACGTTCGTCCCCATGCTGATGAGCGCCGACCGCACGCTGCGCGAAAACGCCTTCAAGGCCTATTACAAGCGCGCGGGCGAGTTCCGCAACACCTACGCCTCCACGCTGGACGCGCAGTTCAAGCAGCTCAAGTTCTTTGCCGACGCGCGCCACTATAATTCGACGCTCGAAGCGTCCCTTGACGTGACCGAGGTGCCGGTCGAGGTCTACACGAACCTCATCGACGCGGTGCACGGCAACCTCGGCAAGATGTACCGCTATGTCGAGCTGCGCAAGAAGATCTTAGGCGTTGACGAGCTGCACATGTACGATGTCTACACCCCGATCGTCGCAGACGCGGACGTTGAAATCTCCTTTGAAGAGGCCAAGAAGACCGCGCTCGAAGCACTCGCGGTGCTCGGCAAAGACTATACGGACGTGCTTGAGGAGGCCTTTAGCAACCGCTGGCTCGACGTGTATGAGAACACCGGCAAGCGCGGCGGCGCCTACTGCACCGGCAACGGCTGGCCCCACCCCTACGTGCTGCTCAACCACAAGGATAACCTCGACAGCATGTTCACCCTCGTCCACGAGATGGGCCACGCCATGCATACGTGGCACTCCTGCAAATACCAGCCGGTGAATACGGCGGAGTACGTCATCTTCGTCGCCGAGGTCGCCTCGACCTGCAACGAGATCCTCCTGATGCGCCACCTGCTCGGCAAGACCGACGACCGCAAGCAGCGCGCGTATCTCATCAACCACTTCCTCGACCAGTTCAAGGGTACACTGTACCGCCAGACGATGTTCGCCGAGTTCGAGCTCCAAATGGGCAAGATGGCCGAGAACGGCGAGGCGCTGACCGCCGACGCGCTGAGCGCGAAGTATTTAGCGCTCAACAAGCTCTACTTCGGCGATACGATGATCTCCGACGACGAGATCGCGCTTGAGTGGACACGCATCCCGCACTTCTACTACAATTACTATGTCTTCCAGTACGCGACGAGTTTCTCCGCCGCCGTCGCCATCGCCAACCGCATTCTGCGCGAGGGCGAGAGCGCCGTCAAGGACTACAAGAAGTTCCTCTCCGGCGGCTGCTCGAAAGAGCCGGTCGAGCTGCTGCGCGACATGGGCGTCGACATGCGCACGCCCGCGCCCGTCAACGACGCGCTGTCGCTGTTCGGCGAGCTGATCGACGAGCTGAGTGCATTGCTGGGCTGACGCCTTCAAATCAGTGGTGAACCACTGATTTGAGCAGGTTTCGCGTCGCTTTGCGCCTCGGTTGCCTGTTAAAACGGGCGATTCGACTTTGCACCGTTGCGGCACTACGATTGGCGCGCCCTTGCAGGCGTGCCAATCGTGCCGCTTCCTCGAACCCAGCTCACTGTTTCCGCCACTGGCGGCGCTTCGCTGGTTTCCACTATGCGCAAGGTGTTTTCCGCCACGCACCGGTTGCGGCGGAAAACGATCAAGAACATTTGTGCCTGCGGGCACTTGGGCAACCGTTAGCAGCTTTGCTACTTTACGGATGCCCATACCCCTTGCGGGTAAAAACTGTGCGAGGTTGCCTGCCCGAGAGGACAGGCAACCTCTTTTCCTAATTTTTCTGCAAAAGAGACAAAAAAAGTTTCAAAAAATCTTGCAAATGACGAAGCGGCAGAATATACTATTACAGTTAAAGACTTACGATTTGATATCCCTGCCCAGCGGCAGGAAGGAGAGATCACCTATGCAGAATGAAAAACTTCGCAATGTAGCCATCATCGCCCACGTCGACCACGGCAAGACCACCCTCGTCGACGAAATGCTCAAGCAGGGCGGCGTGTACCGCGAAAATCAGGAGGTCGTCGACCGCGTCATGGACTCGAACGACCTCGAGCGTGAGCGCGGCATCACGATCCTCGCCAAAAACACCGCCATCCGCTATGGCGACACCAAGATCAACATTGTCGATACCCCGGGCCACGCCGACTTCGGCGGAGAGGTCGAGCGTATCCTCAAGATGGTCAACGGCGTCATCCTGCTCGTCGACGCCGCTGAGGGCCCCATGCCGCAGACGCGCTTCGTCCTCTCCCGCGCGCTGGAGCTGGGTCACCGCGTCATCGTCGTCGTCAACAAGATCGACCGCCCCGACCAGCGCATCCACGAGGTCGTGGACGAGGTGCTCGAGCTTTTGATGGACCTCGATGCGACGCCCGAGCAGCTCGACTCCCCGATGCTGTTCTGCTCGGGGCGCAACGGCACGGCGTCCTATTCGCCCGACGTCGTCGGCACGGACTTAAAGCCCCTGTTTGACACGATCCTTGAGTATATCCCCGCGCCGGAGGCCGATGTGGACGCGCCGTTCCAGATGCTCGTCTCCGCCATTGACTACAACGAGTATGTTGGCCGCATGGCCATCGGTCGCATCGAGCGCGGCACGCTCAAGCAGAACCAGGAGATCATGGTCTGCAACTACCACGACCCCGACGCCGCGCCGAAGAAGGCCAAGGCCGTCTCCATGTACGAATTTGAGGGCCTTGCCAAGAACCCCGTCACCGAGTCCACCGCGGGCAACATCATCTGCCTGTCCGGCATCGGCGACATCACGATCGGCGATACGATCTGCGCACCCGAGTGCGTCGAGCCGCTCCCGTTCGTCAAGATCAGCGCCCCCACGATGGAGATGACGTTCTCCATCAACGACTCTCCCTACGCCGGACGTGAGGGTAAGTTCGTCACCTCGCGCCAGCTGCGCGACCGTCTCTTCCGCGAAACGCTCAAGGACGTTTCACTCCGCGTCACCGAGCTCGAGGGCTCGACGGACGCGTTCAACGTCGCGGGCCGCGGCGAAATGTCGCTGTCCATCCTCATCGAGACCATGCGCCGCGAAGGCTATGAGTTCCAGGTCTCGCCCCCGCGCGTCCTGTATCAGATGATCGACGGCAAGAAGTGCGAGCCCATCGAACGCCTTGTGTGCGACGTGCCGCAGGAGTATGTCGGCGCAGTCATCGAAAAGCTCGGCTCCCGCAAGGGCGACCTCGCCGAGATGACGCCGATCGGCAGCCGCATGAAGCTCGAATTCCTGATCCCCGCGCGCGGCCTGTTCGGTTACCGCAACGAGTTCCTCACCGACACCAAGGGCGAGGGCATCATGGCGAGCGTGTTTGATTCCTACGCACCCTACAAGGGTGAGCTTGCCCGCCGCAATACCGGCTCTCTCGTCGCGTCCGAGACCGGCACCTCTATCACCTATGGCCTCTTCAACGCGCAGGAGCGCGGCGTGCTGTTTATCGGCGCGGGCGTCGATGTGTACGAGGGCATGGTCGTCGGTCAGTCCCCCAAGCAGGAGGATATCACGGTCAACGTGTGCAAGAAGAAGCAGCTGACGAACATGCGCGCTTCCGGCTCGGACGACGCGCTGCGCCTTGTCCCGCCCAAGCAGATGAGCCTGGAGCAGTGCCTCGAGTTCCTCGCCGACGACGAGCTGCTTGAGGTCACGCCCAAGAACCTGCGCATCCGCAAGACGATCCTCAACAAAGAGCTGCGCATGAAGGCCACCCACGGCAACAAAAAGGTTTTGCAGTAATGCAGATAGAGAAGCGACGGCTGAAAAGCCGTCGCTTTTTGATTTTCTGCACGAAAGTGCGGGGGGAGGGCAGCGCCATCGGCGCTGCCCAAAGTAAGGGGGATATTCTCTCACGTGAGAGAATATCCCCCTTGTACCCCCAAGAGAACGCAAGGGGCCCTGCCCCTTGACCCGCCCATTGGCAGTTTGTAGCTCGAATAACTGCACGCGCTGCGCAATCAGGTGCGGTGTACATGGCTTCGCCATGAATCCCTACGTTTCGTCACCACTCGCAACCGCGCCTTACTATCGTGAGGCGCGAGTGACGGTAGTTGGGCGGCAGACTGCGTGCGAGGTGGTACTGCTGCGCTCGCCGTGAGTATTAAGAAAACATCCTGCCGTGTGCTTGACAGGGCGGAATGTTTTGATATAATGAACATATAGAAAGAGGGCGCTGCGACAAGCGGTTAGCCTCTAATCAAGTAAATGTACTTAGCAAAAACTAAGAAACCGTCACTTGGCAGAGTGGCGGTTTCTGCTTTTCACAATAATAGTGACTGTAAAGTCTCCAATATGGAATGTGATCCGCATCGTCTCACCCCCTTTCGGAGATGTGACCAACCGCCTGCCGTTCGTGCAGCGCCCTGTATTTACCGTACCACAGTTTTCAACAAGTTGCAACATCTGTTTCATCTGGCCGCGGCGAGCGCAGCAATGCCGCGTCCGCACGCAGTCCGCCGCTGTGCTATCGTCACACGCGCCTCACGATAGTAAGGCGCGGTTGCGAGTGGTGACGAAACGTAGGGATTCGTGGCGAAGCCACGTACACCGCACCTGATTGCGCAGCGCGTGCAGCTCTTCGAGCCACAGACTGCCAATGTAAGCGGGGTCGAGGGGCAAGACCCCTCGTCCTTTCTCTCGGGGGTCTAAGGGGGATACTCTCTTTTGAGAAAGAGAGTATCCCCCTTTTTATGCACCCCTGCGCGGCGCAGGGAATTATCCCGCCGCTCTGCGAGCGGCATTATTCTTTATTCGGTTCGGGATCGCCCGCCAGCGAATCGAGATACAGATACAGCGGCATCAGCTCGCGGAAGCCCGCGAGGACTTCGTCTTTGAGCTCCGGCGTGAACAGCACGCCTTCGGGATTGTCGTCATAGCCGACGGCGATATTTTTCGCGTTGTACCACGGGTTCAGGAGCTTGCCGACGTCGCCCTTCGGGCGCTTGAACTGCTCGCCGGAGAGCGTGAAGCGGGATTTATTCAGCTTGCGCACGAGCTTTTCAAGCCTTTTGGGGTCGGTCTCGATGCGGCGGCGGAGCTTGGCCATCGTGGCGGGGGAGGCGTCCCAGTAGCCGCAGCCATAGCTGAAGTAGTTCGGTGCGAGCTCGAAATACAGCGCGGGCACGCCCTCGAAGCGCTCGTGCGGGCGCTCGATCGTGAACCACAGGTGGTCCTTATATGGGCCGCGGCCAAAGAGACGGCGAGCGTCGCGGTAGATGCGGCAGACGTGCAGCTTGAGCGACTGCTTGGGATATTCCACGGCAATCGCGTCAAAAATTTCGCTGCCGAGCTCGCGCATCGGCCGGTCAACGAGCGCGAGGAACTGCTCCTTTCGCGGCAGGAACCACTCGCGGTTGTTGTTGAATTTGATGCCCCAGAGGAACTCGACGGCCTCGGGCGTAAAACCTTGAAACATGATCCACCTCAAAGAAAAATTTGCAACGATGGCAGTATACCACCGAAAACGCGAAAAAAACAAGAGGGATCTCGCACCAGATCCCTCTTGTCTCAGAGGAGCACCGTCCTGTTTTTACCCAAAAACAGGAACAGGAAAAAGCTAAGTTACTTCGTGGCGTGGTCGACCGAGTACATGTGCTCGATGAGGTCGAGCACCTTGTTGGAGTAGCCGATCTCGTTGTCGTACCAGCTCACGACCTTGACGAACGTATCCGTCAGGGCGATACCGGCCTTGGCGTCGAAGATGGACGTGCGCGTATCGCCGAGGAAGTCGGAGGAAACGACCTGCTCGTCGGTGTAGCCGAGGATGCCCTTGAGCTCGCCCTCGCTGGCCTTCTTCATGGCCGCGCAGATCTCATCGTAGGTGGCGGGCTTTTCAAGGTTGACGGTCAGGTCGACGACGGAGACATCCAGCGTGGGAACGCGCATGGACATACCGGTCAGCTTGCCGTTGAGCGAGGGGATGACTTTGCCGACGGCCTTGGCGGCGCCGGTGGAGGAGGGGATGATGTTGCCCGTGGCCGCGCGGCCGCCGCGCCAGTCCTTCAGGGACGGGCCGTCTACGGTCTTCTGCGTGGCGGTGACGGAGTGCACGGTGGTCATCAGGCCATCCTTGATGCCGAAGCAGTCGTTCAGGACCTTGGCGATGGGGGCCAGGCAGTTCGTGGTGCACGAGGCGTTGGAGACGAACTGCATGTCGCTCGTGTAGGAATCGAGGTTGACGCCGCAGACGAACATCGGCGTGTCATCTTTGGACGGGGCGGACATGACGACCTTCTTCGCGCCGGCGTCGATGTGCGCCTGCGCCTTTTCCTTCGTCAGGAACAGGCCCGTGGATTCGACGACGTACTCCGCGCCGATCTTACCCCAGGGCAGATCCGCGGGGTTGCGCTCGGCGAAGACGGGGATCTCGCGGCCGTTGACCACGATGCCGTAGTCGTTGCTCTTCACATCGGCGGCGAATCTGCCGTGCATAGTATCGTACTTCAGCATGTAGGCCAGATAATCGGCGGGGCAGAGGTCATTGATGCCCACGATCTCGATCTCAGGATGGTTCAGGCTTGCGCGAAAGACCATACGGCCAATGCGGCCAAAGCCGTTAATACCGACCTTAATACTCATAAAACTTACTTCCTTCCTGCTTATCGGAATATATCGAATGTTTGGTACATTTAGATATTATATAGCAGTAGTTTCGTTTTGCAAGTCCTTTTTTGCAAAAACTCTATTTTTTTCATAATTTCCACAAATTCCTTGCTTTTTGACCGAAATTTTGCTACCCTCATACTACAACGCTGTACAACAAAACGTTCTAAGCGCGAGCTTATCGCGAAAACACCAATTCTTTCCGCGCAAACTCCGCCTCCCTGCGGTGAATGCTACCGGTAGGAGAACTTTTATTAGGAGACGCTATGCGGGATTATACTGAAGAAGAACTGAAAATGCTGTCGGATGTGCTGCCGAATATTGCATTGCAGCTGCGCACCTCGCTTTCGACGATCTACACGGCGGTCGACCGCCTGGCACCGCAGGAGACGCGGGAGAAGGACCCGAAGACTGACCGCACCGCCGCGGCATTTTACCAGAGCTATTACCAGCTCTACCGCGTCATCAGCAATCTGACTGACGCGGGGAACCTGTTCGAGCGCAAGCGTTTCGAGCTCTACGATGACGACATCGTCGGCGTCTGCCGCAGCGTGTGCGCTGAGGTGGACTTCCTTTTTGCGCAGCGCGGTGTGGAGCTCGACTTCCTCGCCGACCGCGACAGCCGCATCATCGCCCTCGACGCCGAGGCCATCCGCAAGCTGCTGCTGAATCTCCTCTCCAACGCGCTTAAATTTACGCCCAAGGGCGGCAGTGTCCGCGTGCGCGTGAAAACGGAGGGGAGATTTGTCAAGATCACCGTGGCGGACACCGGCAGGGGCATGGACAGCGACACGCTGACCCATTTGTTCGACCGCTTTATGGACGGCGGGCAGGACCCCATGCCGCCGCGCGGCTTGGGACTGGGCCTTCCCATCTGCCAGCGCATCGCGCAGGGCCATGGAGGCATGATCGTCGCGCAGTCGGAAGAGGGAAAGGGCTCGCTCTTTACCGTCTCGCTCCCTGCGGTAAAGGCGGGGCGCGTACAGCTCAAGGATCGCGGCAGCGACTACGCCGGCGGCTTCAACCGCACGCTCGTGGAGATGTCCGACGCGCTTTCGAGCGAGGCATTTCTGCAAAAGTATCTGGATTAAGGGACACAGATGAAGAAAAAAGTTTTGATCGCCATGAGCGGCGGCGTGGATTCCTCCGCCGCCGCGCTTTTGCTGCAAAAGCAGGGCTACGAGTGCGCGGGCGCGACGCTGTCGCTCTGCGGCAACGAGACGGACGGCGCGAAGCGCATTGCCGACGGTCTCGGTATGCCGTTTTACATCTTCGACGAGCACGAGCTTTTTGCGCGCGAGGTGATGGATCACTTCGTCAGTGAGTACCGCGCGGGCCGCACGCCGAATCCGTGCATCGACTGCAACCGCTGCCTCAAATTCGGTGCATTTTTGGACCGCGCGCTGGAGATGGGCTTTGACTACATCGCGACGGGGCACTATGCCCGTGTCGGCTATGACGAAGCGAGCGGACGCTACCGGCTGCTGCGCGGCGAGAGCCGCGCGAAGGACCAGAGCTACGTGCTCTATCAGCTCACGCAGGAACAGCTCTCTCACCTGCTGCTGCCGGTCGGCAGCTTTGAAAAGCCGGAAATTCGCGAACAGGCGGAGGAAGCCGGGCTTGCAAACGCCCATCAGGCGGATTCGCAGGACATCTGCTTCATCCCCGATGGGGACTATGTGCGCTTTCTGCACGACTACGGCGGCGTCACGCCGCAGCCCGGCGACTTTGTCGACGAAACGGGCCGCGTGCTCGGCCGCCACCGCGGTTTGGAGTGCTACACGGCGGGTCAGCGCAAGGGACTCGGCGTGAGTGCGGACCGCCCGCTCTATGTGATATCCAAAAATGCCGAAAATAATACCGTGCTGCTCGGCGACAACGAGGAACTGTTTTCCGCAGCGCTGCTCGCCTCGCGCGTGAACTGGATCGCGGGGGAGACGCCTGCGGAAAAAGTCTATTGCACCGCCAAAACGCGCTACAGCCAGAAAGAGTGCGACGCCGTCGTCACACCGCTGGAAGGAGGCTGCGCGCACGTCGAGCTCCTCACGCCCCAGCGCGCCGTCACGGCAGGACAGGCCGTCGTCTTCTATGATGGCGAAGAGGTCCTCGGCGGCGGCACGATCGAAAAGGCGTTATAAAAGAGAGAAAAGGCTCCGCGAAAGCGGAGCCTTTTGGCATATTATCGTTCGCTGACATGCGCCTCGCTGCCGAAGATCATGTCGTCCACGTCGCCATGACGGATGTTGTCTTTTTCCTTCATTGTACCATTCCTTTCAGCTTTTCTCTCACCCGGCTATTATATGCGCGAGCAAACGAAAAGTTGTACGAAAAAGGGCAATGGGAATAAAAGGCGTCGCAGACTTTCACCCGCAAGGGGGATGCGGCATCCGTAAAGCAGCAAAGCTGCTAACGGCTGCCCAAGCGTCCGCAGACGCGAAATGATCTTAATCGTAAATTCCGACGTCACCGTCGCGGCATTACGATTCCCGCGCCCGTTCGGGCGCGCCAATCGTGCCACTTCCTCGAAACCGGCTCGCTTCATCCGCCACTGGCGGCGCTTCGCCGATTTCCATGTGCGTCAGAAAAAACGCCTCTCAGCCCGCAAACGTGCGCGCCTTCGGCGCGTGCGCTGCCGCTGGCTGCAATCCCCTCAAAAAGATGGCTCTGCCATCTTTTTGAGGTTAATATCGCTTGTCGAGGATCTCCACCACGTCCGCCAGCGCGCCGTCCTTGCAGTGGCAGACGATGTGCGCACCCCATTCCTTGACCTCGGGGATGGCGTTTTCGGGCGCGAAGCCGATCTCGGAGACCTCGAGCATCGGAATGTCGTTGTTGTGGTCGCCGATGCAGTAGATGTCCTTGCGCGCAACGCCGAGGAGTTTGGCAAGCTTTAAGATCATGCCGCCCTTCGTCGCGCCGCGGCGCGTCAGCTCAAGCAGGTGATCGCTCGAAAAGATGAGCTCGTAGCGTTTTCCCCAGTCCCGAGAGACGATAAAATCGCGCACCTGCTCCAAAAGCGGCTTTTCCTCTTCAAAGAGCAGCTTGATGATCGGCAGGTCCACCTCGCGGAAGTCCTTGACCTCCTCGGTCTTCGCGCGCGTCAGGTGCTCGTGGTTGCGCGTGTAGTCGTTCGGGTGCAGGACGTGGATGCGGCGGTCATCGTGGTAGATTTCGAAGCACAGGCCGGGGAAGCGCGCGAGCAGCGCGTCGACATGGTCGTAGATGTCCGCGTCTAAAAACGCGGTCTCCACATAGCAGTCCTTGTTGAAGTCATAGATGGCCGCGCCGTTGGCGATGACGCAGGGGGCATTGCAGGGCAGGTCCTTGGCGTAGCGGGCAAAGGCGGGCAGCGCGCGGCCGGTGGAGATCGAAAAATAGCCGCCGTTTTGAATGAAATACTCAACTGCCTCGCGGTTGCGCGCGCTCATCGGCGGGATGTCCTCGCCGCGCTCCAGCGCGCCCTGCGTATAGACGAGCGTGTTGTCAAAGTCGCTGGCGAGCAGCACCTTGTTGAATTTCAGCATGATGGATCCTCTCTTCTTTTCTCGTTGTTTTTCGACGAAAGTATACCACGGCGCGGGAGAAATGAAAAGGGATGTTTTGCGTAAAGATATCAGCCGATGATGCCGAATTTTCCTTTGATAAAATGACGGTAGTCGGGCTGCTTTTCGGCATTTTCGTATTCATGTTTCATGGTTTGCCATATCCAGGCGCGGAACGGATCGCCGGTCTGCGCATAGTGCAGAATGCGCAGCAGCCCCTCCCGCTCTGCGCGGAGAATGGCCTCATAGGCATCGGGGACGAACTCGCATGAGACGACCGCTGCCGCCTCTTCGGACGTGACCGCGAACGGCACGTCGGAAACAGGGGCGGTATTTGCCGGTTCCGCGCCGTAGATATAGCCGGAGACGCCGGCATAGGTCTCCTCCAGTGCGTTGGGGTAGTATTCCTCCAGCCGCTGCACGCCGTCTAAGTCGAAGCCGTAAGGCCCCCATTTTTCCCACCGGCCCGTGTGGACAAAGCCGGTGTCGCGGCAGTATTTTTCAACGGCATTGCTCAGATAGACCAGCACATTTTCCCGTTTCTTCGAAAAATAGACGAGCGGGTGGCCATGGTTGGAGACGTGCGGCGTGAGGACGGTGAGACCGCCGGTGGGGGAGGCATGGTACAGCATGGAAGCAATTCCTTTCCGCCTTTTGGCAAAACCGCCGCGAAACAACTGTGCTTCGCGGCGGTTCTATTTCTTGTTTACGCTTCGCTCTTCGGCGCGGGATTTTCGCCGCCCTGACCGCCACTTCTGCGGCGGCCTCTGCCGCCGCGGTGGCTGCGGCGGCGAGGCTTGTTCTCGCCGCCCTCAATCGCGCCCTCGGCTTTCGGCGGGCGGGGCGGACGCGGGGCTTTCGGCGCGTCGGGAGTTTCGCTGTTCGGCTTGCTCTGGCGCGGGGCGCGGCGCTCGCCGTTCTTGTCGGGATTGCGGGGCGGACGTTCGCTGCTCGGCTTATCGCCGCGTGCGGGGCGTTCGCTTCGCTTTTCGGTGGGCTTGTCGCCACCCTTTTGGGGCGTGTTTTCACTCTTCGGCGCGGCGGACTTCTCGCCGCCTTCACCGCTGCCCTTACCGCGGCCTCTGCCGCCGCGATGACCGCGGCCGCCGCGGCGGGAACGGCGCTTTTCCTTCTCCTCCTCGTCAGCGGCGGGGGCGTCCGCTTTTGCGACGGGGGCCGTCCACTGTTCGGGCGGCACGATGGGCTTGGCAGACGAGAAGAAGTTCAGCGTCAGCTGCGGATCCTCCTCCGGCGGCTCCTGATAGCGCTCGGGGAGCGTCGTGGGGAGCTCGATGCCGTCGCGCGAGCCCTTGCCGTTGCGCAGCACATGAATTTCGCAGGTGCGGTAGCGCTTGGGGCTCTCGTTCTGTCCGTCGAGACGCACGAGCACCTGCTCGCGCAGAATGTCGACCGAGCTCACGTTGCCAAGGCCGTCGGGCGTTGCGACGAACGAATCCTGCTTCGGGCAGCGGCGCGCCGCGTCCTCATAGGCGTTCTGCTCGTATTTGAGGCAGCACATGAGTCTGCCGCACGTGCCGGAGATCTTCGTCGGGTTCAGGCTCAGATTCTGCGTCTTGGCCATCTTGATCGAAACAGGGACGAAGTCGTCCAAAAACTGCGAGCAGCAGAAAGGCCGGCCGCAGATGCCGAGGCCGCCGAGCATCTTCGCCTCGTCGCGCACGCCGATCTGCCGCAGCTCGATGCGGGCACGGAACACACCGGCTAAGTCGCGCACGAGCTCGCGGAAGTCCACGCGCCCATCGGACGTGAAGAAAAAGATGATCTTGCTGCCGTCGAAGTTGCTCTCCACGCGCACGAGCTTCATGTCGAGCCCGCGCTCGGCGATCTTCTTCTGGCAGACCTCGAAGGCGTTCTTTTCGCGCGTTTTGTTGTAGGCGTAGGTGCGGTCATCGTTCTCCGTCGCCACGCGCACGAGAGGGCGCAGCGGTTGGACGACGGAATCGTCCTCCACCTCATGGTTGCCCGAGACGCACTGGGCGTACTCGAGCCCCTGCGCGGTCTCGACGATGACGAACTGGTTGGGTTCGACCGTGATGCCGTGCGGGTCAAAATAATATTCCTTGCATCCGCCGCGGAAGCGGACTCCGATCACTTCTGTCAAAGGGTTTCCTCCAATTCAACGGCGAAGCCGCCCAGCGTGGGCCCGACGCCGACGTTATAGGTGCATTTATTGCGGTAGTCCTGCAATAAATCTATTGTGCCGAGTAATTTGGCTTTTGTCAAGCGCGAAGCCAGCGACCGCGCGATGCGAAGCGCATCTTCCGGCACGCTCACGCCGTACTGCCCCAGCAGGGCGGACGAGAGCAGAAGCCGCGTCCCCTCGAAAAGCGAGGACAGGTCGTCGCGCGTGACCTTCTGCGTTTCGAGCTTTGCGAGGAATGCCGCGCGGGACGCGCGCGACCCCTCGGCGATGAGCCGCGCGAGCTCGAGCGCGAGCTCGTCAGGCGCGCCGCCCTCTTCGACGGTGGGGGAGAGCTTGACCTCCACGCAGCGCGAGCGGATGGTCTGGAGCAGAACCGCCGGATTTTCCGCGCAGAAGAAGAACGCTGCGTAAGCGGGCCCCTCCTCCACAAGCTTCAAAAGCACGTTCTGGTCCTTTTCCGTCAGGATGGTGCAGTCCTCGAAAATGTAGACCTTGCGCGCGCCCTCGTTCGGGCGGATGAACGCGTCGGCGCGCATCGCGCGCACCGTGTCGATCGAGAGCTCCTTGTGCTCTGCGTCGCGCACGAACGTGACGTCGGGGTGGATGTCCTGCATCACCTTGCGGCAGGCAAGGCAGGCGAGGCAGGGCTTGCTTTCCGCTGTGCACTCCATCGCCGCGGCGGCATAGCGCGCAGCGCTCGCGCGGTCGCCGCTGCCGCTGAAAATGAGTGCGTGCGACAGTGCGCCGCGCTTTGCCGCGGCGCGAAGACGCGCCGCCGTATCGTTTTTTGCAAAATCCAAAAGCTCCATTGCCCGCTCCATGCTCTGTACTCTGCGCGCATTTTCAGCGCAAATTTAAAAATAGTATATCGCAAAAGTGCGGCGCTTGCAAGAAAATCCGCGCCCCGCGACGGAAAAACAGAACGATTTTGTGCCAAATTGCGTTTTGTGGGAGAAAAAATGCGGAAAGTCGACAAAAATTTCACAACTTGTTATTGAAAGTCGGGGATTTTCTGTCTATAATAATATGGCTTGATAATGATCACACAGCGATACATTTTTAATGGAGGAAAACCAATGAGCAAAAAGTATGTCTACCTGTTCTCGGAAGGCAACGCTACCATGCGTGAGCTTCTGGGCGGCAAGGGCGCGAACCTGGCCGAGATGACCAACATCGGTCTGCCCGTGCCCCAGGGCTTCACCATCACGACCGAAGCCTGCACCCAGTATTACGAGGACGGCCGCAAGATCAACGACGAGATCATGGCAGAGATCATGGAATACGTCGCGAAGATGGAAGAGATGAACGGCAAGAAGTTCGGCGATCTGAAGAACCCCCTGCTCGTCTCCGTCCGTTCCGGCGCGCGCGCTTCCATGCCCGGCATGATGGATACCATCCTGAACCTCGGTCTCAACGACGACGTCGTCGCCGCCATGATCGCGGGCAACCCCGACCCCAACTTCGAGCGTTTCGTTTACGACTCCTATCGCCGCTTCATCCAGATGTTCTCCGACGTCGTTATGGAAGTCGGCAAGAAGTACTTTGAGCAGCTCATCGACGCGATGAAGGAAAAACGCGGCGTCAAGCTCGACATCGAGCTTACCGCGGCCGACCTCAAGGAACTCGCCGAGCAGTTCAAGGCCGAGTACAAGCAGCAGATCGGCGAGGACTTCCCCTCCGACCCCAAGACCCAGCTGTACGAAGCCATCCGCGCCGTGTTCCGCTCCTGGGACAACCCGCGCGCGAACGTCTATCGCCGCGACAACGACATCCCCTATTCCTGGGGCACTGCCGTCAACGTCATGCCGATGGTCTTCGGCAACCTGAACGACAACTCCGGTACCGGTGTCGCCTTCACCCGTGACCCCGCCACCGGCGAGAAGAAGCTCATGGGCGAGTTCCTGACCAACGCTCAGGGCGAGGACGTCGTCGCCGGCGTCCGCACCCCGATGCCCATCTCCCAGATGGAAGAGAAGTTCCCCCAGGCTTACGCCGACTTCGTCAAGGTCTGCGACCTGCTCGAGGATCACTACCGCGACATGCAGGACATGGAGTTCACCGTCGAGAACGGCAAGCTCTACATGCTCCAGTGCCGCAGCGGTAAGCGCACCGCGCAGGCTGCTCTCAAGATTGCCTGTGACCTCGTGGACGAGGGCATGATCGACGAGAAGAAGGCCGTCTCCATGATCGACCCGCGCAACCTCGACACCCTGCTCCATCCCCAGTTCGATGCGGCTGTCCTCAAGAAGGCTCCCGCCATCGCCAAGGCTCTGCCCGCCTCCCCCGGCGCCGCCTGCGGCAAGATCGTCTTCTCCGCTGAGGATGCCAAAGAGTGGAAGGAGCGCGGCGAGAAGGTCGTTCTCGTCCGTCTCGAGACCTCTCCGGAGGATATCGAGGGCATGAAGGCCTCCCAGGGCATCCTGACCGTCCGCGGCGGTATGACCTCCCACGCGGCTGTCGTCGCGCGCGGCATGGGCAAGTGCTGCGTCTCCGGCTGCGGCGAGATCAACATGGACGAGGAGAACAAGAAGTTCGAGCTCGCCGGCAAGACCTATCACGAGGGCGACTTCATCTCCATCGATGGTTCCACCGGTAACATCTACGACGGCATCATCCCCACGGTCGACGCCACCATCGGCGGCGAGTTCGGCCGCGTCATGGCTTGGGCCGACAAGTATCGCCGTCTGGGCGTCCGCACGAACGCCGATAACCCGCACGACACCGAGCAGGCCGTGAAGTTCGGCGCTGAGGGCATCGGCCTCTGCCGCACCGAGCACATGTTCTTCGAGGCTGACCGTATTCCCGCCATCCGCGAGATGATCTGCTCCGACACCGTCGAGCAGCGCGAGAAGGCGCTCGCTAAGCTCGAGCCGATGCAGCAGGGCGACTTTGAAGCCATGTATATCGCGCTCGAGGGCCGTCCGATGACCGTTCGTTTCCTCGATCCCCCGCTGCACGAGTTCGTTCCCACCGAGGAGGCTGACATCGAGCAGCTCGCCAAGGACATGGGCAAGAGCGTTCAGGACATCAAGAACATCATCGCCTCCCTGCACGAGTTCAACCCCATGATGGGCCACCGCGGCTGCCGTCTGGCCGTTACGTTCCCCGAGATCGCTGCCATGCAGACCCGCGCGGTCATCAAGGCTGCGCTGAACGTCAACGCCGCGCATCCCGACTGGAACATCATCCCCGAGATCATGATCCCGCTCGTCGGCGAGGTCAAGGAACTCAAGTACGTCAAGGACGTCGTCGTCGAGGTCGCTGACAAGCTGATCGCCGAGGCCGGCAGCTCTATGAAGTACAAGGTCGGCACCATGATCGAGATCCCGCGCGCCGCTCTGACCGCGGACGAGATCGCCAAGGAAGCGGACTTCTTCTCCTTCGGCACGAACGACCTGACCCAGATGACCTTCGGCTTCAGCCGTGACGATGCCGGCAAGTTCCTCGGCGCGTACTACGACAAGAAGATCTACGAGAGCGATCCGTTCGCCCGTCTCGATCAGACCGGCGTCGGCAAGCTCGTCTCCATGGCCGCCAAGATGGGCCGCGAGACCAACCCGCACATCCACCTCGGCATCTGCGGCGAGCACGGCGGCGATCCCACGTCCGTCGAGTTCTGCCACAAGGTCGGCCTGGACTATGTCTCCTGCAGCCCGTTCCGTGTCCCCATCGCCCGCCTCGCCGCCGCGCAGGCCGCGATCAAGGACATGCAGTAAGCAAATCGCTTTCGGCATAGGCTTTTATTGAATCAAACAAGCGCCCAGCCATTTGGCTGGGCGCTTGTACTTTGTAAAAAGATGTGGTAGGATGTGGACCAATCAGATGTTGGATGGGAAAGGGGAGAGTGCATGGAGATCAGACCCTTGGACAGGGAGATATATGCGGGCAAAACGTTTACCGCCCGCTACCGCACAAACGGTTATTATGAGATCCGCCCGTCCGAGACGGGCTTTCAGATGGACTATGTGCCCTTTGCGGAGCCGACTGAGCGGTCATTTGACGATGTGTTCTTCGGCGAATGGCTCGAAGATCCGATCGCCTTCGGCGCGTTCGAGGGCGAAAAACTGATCGGATATGTCGAAGGCTCGATAGAGGGCTGGAACAACCGTTTTCGGCTCAGCAACATCTGCGTGCTGGACTTTTCCGAGCGCAGCAGGGGCGTCGGCACGGCACTGATGAAGCCCATAGAGCGAGCAGCGGAGGACGCCGGGGCGCGCATGCTGATTTTAGAGACGCAGTCGTGCAATGAAAACGCCATCGCGTTTTACAAAAAGAACGGTTTTACGATCGTCGGCTTCGACCTGTACGCCTACTCCAACGACGATCCTGAGCGGCACGAGGTGCGGATCGAAATGGGGAAGAAGTTGCACTGAGCGCCGGTTTTGCATCTTAAGAGCATTTTTCAAAGGAGAACACAGCCATGCTGTTACTGCTTCAGATCATTTTATGTTGTCTTCTGTATCTCGCGCTGGTCAAATGCGCGGTGCGAGACAGCGGGCGCAACTGCCTCTATTTTTACCCGGACGCGTATCTCGACGAGGCGCAGAAGCGCGGCATCGCCGACAAGACTGAGGAGCTGCGCAAGGGCAAGCGCTTTATGACGTTCTTCTGTCTTGTGATCTTCGTCGTGCTGATCGCGGTCATCGCCGGATGGAACGGCGTGAAGGACTTCCATACCGCCTGCTTTGAAGCCTACCTTTTCCTCGTGGTGATGAACTGGTTCGACGGCTTTGTCATCGACCTGCTGTGGGTCGGCCACAGCAAGATCTGGCGTATCGAGGGCATGGAGGGCGTTCCCTACGTGAAGCCGTGGCGGGCGGTCGTCATCAAGCGCAGCGCGGCCATGATGCTGTACCTGCTTGTCGCGGCCGCGGTCGGCGGGATCGTTGTGCTGATTGGCAAAATTTGACAGCGGAAGAAAAAAAGGTTCCCAAGCCATTGGCTTGGGAACCTTTTTCGCATCGCCGCGCGATGCAGAGGATCAAAGGAGAGGTTCATAAAGAAGTTTGGAAGAGATCGTTTCGGATACGGCTGCGGATCTCCGCACCCATGGCCTTGCAGCCGACGAGTTGGCAGTTTTCCTGCATGATGTCGCCGCAGCGGAAGCCCGAGCGCAGCGTCTTATCCACCGCGCGCTCGATGGCGTCGGCCTCGGCGGCCATGTCGAAGCTGTAGCGCAGCATCATTGCGGCGGCCAGGATCGTGCCGATGGGGTTCGCCTTGTCCTGTCCCGCAATGTCCGGCGCGGAGCCGTGGATGGGCTCGTAGAGTCCGTTCGTGCCGTCGCCCATGCTGGAGGACGGGATCATGCCGATCGAGCCAGTGATCTGACTCGCCTCGTCGGAGAGGATGTCGCCAAAGAGGTTTTCGGTCACGATGACGTCGAACTGGCTCGGGTCACGCACGAGCTGCATCGCCGCGTTGTCGACATACATGTGGTGAAGCTCGACATCGGGGTAGTCCTTCGCGACCTCTGTGACCGTCTTGCGCCAGAGGCGCGAGGTGTCGAGCACGTTGGCCTTGTCGATGGAGGTGACGCGCTTGCGGCGTTTGCGCGCAGTCTCGAACGCGACGCGCGCGACACGCTTGATCTCGTGCTCGGAATAGGCCATGATATCGGTGGCTTTTTGCTCGCCGTTCGCTTCCTCCGTGCGGTGCTCGCCGAAGTACACGCCGCCGATGAGTTCGCGCACGACAATGAAGTCGATGCCGTTTGCCGCGATGTCAGCGCGCAGCGGGCAGGCGGCGGAGAGCTCGGAGAACATCTTCGCAGGGCGCACGTTCGTGTAGAGGCCCATGCCCTCGCGCAGCTTGAGCAGACCGCGCTCGGGACGGTTGGCGGCGGGCTGATTGTCCCACTTCGGGCCGCCGACCGCACCGAGCAGCACGCTGTCCGCGCCGCGGCAGGTCTGAAGGCTCGAATCCGGCAGCGGCACGCCGAATTTGTCAATGGCGTTGCCGCCCATCGGCGCGTCGACGTAGGTGAAGGTGTGGCCAAACTTCGCGGCCACGACGTCTAAAATGCCCATGGCCTCGGTGACGATCTCGGGGCCGATGCCGTCGCCCTTGATGATGGCAATGGTCTTGTTCATTTCGCCGCCTCCTTTGCCTTGAGCGAGGCCATCAGGCCGCCGCGCGCGATCATATCCTTGATAAACGGCGGGAAGGGCTCGGCCTGATACGTCGTGCCCTTTGTCGCGTCTGTGATGACGCCGGTGTCGAAGTCGACCGTCACCTCGTCGCCGTTTTCGATCTCCGCGCTCGCGGTGGGGCACTCCAAAATGGCGAGGCCGATGTTGATAGCGTTGCGGTAGAAGATGCGGGCGAAATTCGCCGCGATGACGCAGGAGATGCCGCTCGCCTTGATGGCGACGGGCGCGTGCTCGCGCGACGAGCCGCAGCCGAAGTTTACGCCCGCGACCATGATGTCGCCGTCTTTGACGCGGTGGATGAAGTCCTTGTCGATGTCCTCCATGCAGTGGGAGGCGAGCTCCTTGTGGCTCTGGGTGTTCAGATAGCGCGCGGGGATGATGACGTCCGTATCGACGTGATCCCCATACTTATGGACAATGCCGTGTGCATTCATTTGTTCATGACCTCCTCCGGATGAGAAATGTGGCCGGTAATACCAGACGCCGCGGCGACAGCCGGAGAGGCGAGGTAGACCTCGCTGTCGACGTGGCCCATGCGGCCGACAAAGTTGCGGTTGGTGGTGGAAACGCAGCGCTCGCCGGCGGCGAGGATGCCCATGTAGCCGCCGAGGCACGGCCCACACGTGGGCGTGGAGACGATGCAGCCCGCGTCGAGGAAAATGTCGGTGTAGCCCTCGTGCATGCAGGCGCGGTAGACTGCCTGCGTGGCGGGGATGATGATGCCGCGGACGTTCGGGGCCAGGTGATGGCCCTTCAGGATCGCGGCGGCAGCGGCCATGTCGGGGAGCTGGCCGTTCGTGCACGAGCCGATGAGGATCTGGTCGATGGCGATGTCGCTGCCCTCGTGCGCGCTGTGCGCGTTTTCGGGCAGGTGCGGCCAGGCGACCGTGCAGTCGACCTTGCCGAGGTCAATGTCGATAACGCGCTCATATTCCGCGTCGGGATCGGCCTCGAACGCTGTCCAGGGGCGGTCCGCGCGGCCCTCAACATAGGCGCGCGTCACGTCGTCGACGGGAAAAATGCCGTTTTTGCCGCCCGCCTCGATGGCCATGTTGCAGATCGTCAGGCGGTCATAGATCGTGAGGTTCTTGACGCCCTCGCCCGCAAATTCAATGGACTGGTAGCGTGCGCCGTCCACGCCGATCGTGCCGATGAGCGTCAGAATGACGTCCTTGCCGGAGACGAACGGGCGGAGCTTGCCGGTGAGATTCACCTTGATGGCGGACGGGACCTTGAACCACGTCTCGCCCGCGGCCATGGCCGCGCCCATGTCGGTCGAGCCGACGCCGGTGGAGAATGCGCCGAGCGCGCCGTAGGTGCAGGTGTGGGAGTCCGCGCCGATGACTGCCTCGCCCGGGGCGACAAGCCCCTGCTCGGGCAGCAGCGCGTGCTCGATGCCCATCGTGCCGACATCGTAGAAGTGGTCGATGTCGAAGCGGCGGGCAAAGGTGCGGCACTGCTTGCACTGCGTGGCGGACTTGATGTCCTTGTTCGGTGCGAAGTGATCCATCACCATCGCAATGCGGCTCTTGTCGAAGACTTTTTCAAAGCCCGCGGATTCAAATTCGTTGATGGCCACGGGGGTCGTGATGTCGTTGCCGAGGACGAGGTCGAGCTTTGCCTGGATGAGCTGGCCCGCGCGCACGCTCTCAAGTCCTGCGTGCTTGGCGAGAATTTTCTGCGTCATTGTCATGCCCATGTCGCGTTTCTCCTTTCAGTTGCCGGATTCCATGATCTTGTTGATGCCGTTGACGTAGGCGCGGAGCGACGATTCGATGATATCGGTCGAGAGACCCGAGCCGGTGTACGACCGCCCGTCGGGGCCGGAGACCTTGACCACGGCCTCGCCGATGGCGTCCTCGCCGTCCGTGACGGCGTTCAGGCTGAAGCTCTCGAGCTTCACGTCCATTTGGAGCATGCGGTTGATGGCCTTGAACGAGGCGTCCAGCGGGCCCGTGCCGATGGCGACATCTTCGATCTGCTCGTCGCCGCGCTGGAGCTTGATGCACGAGATGTTCGGCACGCCATGGCCCGTGTTGACCACATGACTCACGAGCTGGCAGCTGCCCTGCACCGCGGCCTGGCGGTGGAGCACGAGCGCCTCAATGTCGCTGCTCGTGATGTTCTTTTTCTTGTCGGCGAGATCCTTGAAGCGGGTGAACACGCTTTCAAGCTCCTCGTCGCTCAATTCGTAGCCCATGGATTCGAGCTTTTCACGCAGCGCGTGCTTGCCGGAGTGCTTGCCGAGCACCATCGTGTTCTGCGGGATGCCGACGTCGGTGGAGTTCATGATCTCGTACGTTCTTGCATTGGCAATGACGCCGTGCTGATGGATGCCCGACTCGTGCGCGAAGGCGTTCGCGCCGACGATGGCCTTGCTCGGCGGGATGGGCACGCCCGTGATGTTGCTCAGCAGCTTGCTCGAGCGGTAGATCTGCTTGGTGTTCACGCCGGTCTCGGCGTCGTAGAAGTCCTTTCTCGTGCGCAGCGCCATGACGATCTCTTCAAGGCTCGCGTTGCCCGCGCGCTCGCCGATGCCGTTGACCGTGCATTCGACCTGCGTCGCGCCCGCGCGGACGCATTCGAGCGAATTCGCGACCGCCATGCCGAGGTCGTTGTGGCAGTGGACGGAGATGTCGACATGCTCGACGCCCTCGATGTTTTCACGCAGGTAGGTGATGAGGTCATACATCTCCTGCGGCGTGGAGTAGCCGACGGTGTCGGGCACATTCAGCGTCGTCGCGCCCGCGGCGACGGCAGTGGAGTAGCAATGGGCCAGAAATGCCCAGTCGGAGCGGGAGGCGTCCTCGGCGGAAAACTCGATGTCATCGCAATAGCTCTTGGCGTAGGCGACCATCTCGCGGATGCGGTCGATGACCTGCTCGCGCGTCATCTTGAGCTTGTACTCCATGTGGATGTCGCTTGTTGCGAGGAAGATGTGGATGCGGGGGTGGTTGGCCTCCTTCACGGCGTCCCAAGCCGCGTCGATATCGCCCTTGGCGCAGCGCGCGAGCGAGGCGACCGTGCAGTTCGTCACCGCGGCGGCGATGGCCTGCACGCTCTTGTGGTCCATGGGAGACGCGATGGCGAAGCCCGCCTCGATCACGTCGACGCCCAGCTTTTCAAGCTGGCGGGCCATTTCGATTTTTTCCGTCAGATTCATGCTGCAGCCGGGGGACTGCTCGCCGTCTCGTAAGGTCGTGTCAAAAATTTTAATGCGCTTCATGGGGTGTTCCTCCTGCTTTTTTCTTTCGCATAGCAACAAAAAAAGCCTCCGTCTCTTCCCTTGAAGAGACGAAAGCTCAAAACTTCCGCGGTACCACTCTTGTTGGCATATGAAATGCCCGCTTTCTGCATCGGCTTGAAAATCAAACGAATGCGCCTCGTTGGTAACGGTGAGGAGATCCGGCTCCGCCTAAACGAATGTCTCAGCGAAGCTACTCAGGGGCCAGTGACATCATCCCGCTCTGCATTGCCTCGCAGCGACCGGCAACTCTCTGAAGCGTCTGTGGGACGAATTTTTCCCCGTCATGGTATTTGTGAACTATGAGATTTAATGATGCTACTATAATCGCCTGCCCCCGCTTTGTCAAGCGGGGAAAAAGAAATTTGCGCTTTTGACAAAAAAACGCGCGGCGGAAAAACATATTTTGCGTACTTTGAACGGAGAAAAAGGCGGGAGAGCAAAAGAAAAGGGAACGCGCAAGCGTTCCCTTTTTTGCCAAAATTTCTTACCTGCCGCCGAAGATCAGGCTGCCGAGCCCCGTGGAGGTCAAAAACAGAATGAGCATGACAACGGGCACGACATACTTCATCATCACGCTGTAGAGCTTGGCGCGGCCGAAGTGTTCGCCGTTTTTCTCGACCTCGGCGATGATCCATTTCGGACCCACGACCCAGCCGACCAAAATGCTCGTGAGCAGGCTGATGAACGGCATGAGGAAGCTGTTGCTGATGTAGTCCATCACGTCGAGCAGCTGCGCGGTCGAGCCGTTGGGCAGCGGAAGCTCAAAGTAGAGCACATTGTAGCCCATGCAGATGAGCACAGCCGTCACGAGCGAATAGACGCCCACGGCGGCGCACATCTCCTTGCGCGACTTGTGGAAAATCTCCATGCAGTTGGCGACAAGCGTCTCCATGACGGACACGCAGCTCGTCAGCGCGGCGAAGCCGAGCGCGAGGAAGAACACCGCGCCCACGACGCGGCCCATGCCGCCCATCGCGGCGAAGACCTTCGGCAGGCTGATGAACGTTAGGCTCGGGCCGCTGGCCATGCCGTCGGTGCCGAGGAAGACATAGACGGCGGGGATGATCATCAATCCTGCGAGGAACGCGACGCCCGTGTCGAAAATTTCGATCTGGTTGTTGGCCTTGTTGAGGTCGACGTCGTCCTTGACGTAGCTGCCGTAGGTGATCATGATGCCCATGCTGACACTGAGCGAGAAGAAGAGCTGACTCATCGCGTCGAGCGCGATGTTCAAAAAGCGCTGGACGGTCAGGCCCGTGAAGTCGGGCTTAATGTAGACGAGCAATCCTTCGATACCCGTGCGCGTCATGCCGCTCTCGTCGGTGTAAGAGAGCGTGAGCGAGAAGATGGCGATGCCGATGATGAGAAGGAGCAGACCCGGCATGATGTAGCGGGAGTATTTTTCAATGCCCTTTTCAACGCCGCAGTACACGACCCACGCCGTCAGCGCCAAAAAGATCAGCATGAAGACGATGGGCGAGACGGGGGAGGTGATGAACGAGGTGAAGAACCCGTCCTGCGCGGCGGCATCGCCGCTTGAGACGAGGTAGAGGGTAAAATACTTCGTGATCCAGCCGCCGATGACGGAGTAATACGTCATGATGAGCGTGGGGACGAGGAAGGTGAGGTAACCCAAAAACTTCCACTTCTTGTTGAGCGTTGCAAAGGCATTGAGGGCGTTCTGCTTCGTGCGGCGGCCGATGGCTACGTCGGTCGTCAGCAGGGTGAAGCCGAATGTCAGCACCAGCACGAGGTAGACGAGCAGAAACAGTCCACCGCCGTCCTTGGCGCAGAGATAGGGGAAGCGCCAGATATTGCCGACGCCCACTGCGCTGCCTGCCGCGGCCAGCACAAAGCCGAGCGAGCCGCTGAAACTACTGCTTTTTTTCATGTTCGATTCTCTCTTTTTTTTCATGTAAATGGAATGACTAATGCCCCATTATAGCAGAAGAAACCGAATTGGCAAGGGGAGAGACGCTGAAAATGCAGGAATTCTTGCGAAAATGTGAAAAAATTCCTCACCAGCGGCTTGCTGGTGAGGAATTTTATTCATAGCAGGATTAGATTTTGTCATGGCCGGCGGCTTCGTCGGTGAAGACGGCCTCGAATTCCTCAGCGCTCATCGTCTCGTGCGCAAGCAGGAATTCCGCCACGGCGATGAGGTGCTTCTGATCACGCGAGAGGATGTCCTCGCAGCGCTCGTAGGCCGCGTCGATGATGGACTTGACCTCCTCGTCGATCTGTGCGGCGACCTGCTCGGAATACGGCTTGGCCTGCGCCATCGAGCGGCCGATGAAAATTTCATCGTGGCCGGATTCGAACGAGATCGAGCCGAGCCTGTCGCTCATGCCGTACACCGTGACCATCTTGCGCGCAATCTGCGAGGCGCGCTGGATGTCGTTCGACGCGCCGGTCGAAATGTCGCCGAGCATCAGCTTTTCCGCCACGCGCCCGCCAAGCAGCGAGACGATCTGCTCTTCCATATAGCGCTTGGACTGGTACGAGCGGTCCTCCGTGGGCAGCGAGATCGTCATGCCGCCCGCGCCGCCGCGCAGGACGATCGTGATCTGGTGCACAGGGTCGTGCGTCGGCAGCGCGTGCATCACGATGGCGTGACCGGCCTCGTGATAGGCGGTCAGCTTGCGCTCGTGCTCGCTGACGACGCGGCTCTTCTTCTCGGGACCTGCGATGACCTTGATCTCCGCCTCGGAGAAGTCGGACATCGTGATGAGCTTGCTGCCGCGGCGCGCGGCGAGCAGCGCCGCCTCGTTCGAGAGGTTCTCGAGGTCCGCGCCCGTGAAGCCGGGCGTTCCCTTGGCGACGGTGGAGAGGTCCACATCCTCGGCAAGGGGCTTATTCTTGACATGGATCTTCAGGATCTCCTCGCGGCCGCGGATGTCGGGAAGCCCCACGTAGACCTGACGGTCGAAGCGGCCCGGGCGCAGCAGCGCGGGGTCGAGGATGTCGGCGCGGTTCGTCGCCGCCATGACGACGACGCCCTGATTTGTACCGAAGCCGTCCATTTCGACGAGCAGCTGGTTGAGCGTCTGCTCGCGCTCGTCGTGGCCGCCGCCGAGGCCCGTGCCGCGCTGACGGCCCACGGCGTCGATCTCGTCGATGAAGATGATCGCGGGGGCAACTTTCTTCGCCTGTTCGAAGAGGTCACGCACGCGGCTCGCGCCGACGCCGACATACATCTCGACAAAATCAGAGCCGGAGATCGACAAAAACTGCACGCCCGCCTCGCCCGCGACCGCGCGGGCCAGCAGCGTCTTGCCCGTGCCCGGAGGGCCGACGAGCAGCACGCCCTTGGGGATGCGCGCGCCGAGGTCGATGAACTTGCCCGGCGCCTTCAAAAAGTCGACGATCTCCTGCAATTCCTCTTTTTCCTCGTCCGCACCGGCGACGTCAGAGAACGTCGTGGGGCGCTTGTTGTCTCCGCCGGTCTTGAACGACGCCGTGCCGAACTTCGCCATGCGGTCGCCGCCGCCTCCGCCCGCGGAGCGGACGGAGAGGAAGTACCAGATGGCGAAGATGCCGAGCACCGCTAAAATATAGGGCGCGAACATCGCGACATAGTTGATCGAGTGGTCGGCGGTGAAGTCATAGTCCTCGATGATGCCGTCGGCCTTCTGCTGCTCGATGAGCTCGCCTAAGTCGTCATAGAAGAGCGTCACGCTGAAAAGGTCCTTTTTGAGCTCCGTTTTGCCGTCGATGGGCTCGCGCAGCTTCATGCGCAGCGTGGTGTCCGTCACCGTGAAAGCCGAGACCTGCTCAGATTCGAACAGCTCGCGTACCTCGGCATACGACGGTTCGGCCTCCACCGGCTTGTTCATAAAGCCGTAGACGCCGACGAGCACCAGCAGCACCAGCAGATACGGCAAAAGATTGGGACGCTTGGTCTGTTGAGTCAATGGGATATCCTCCTTGCACTGCAAAGATAAAAGCCTCGCAGAGTTTCTGCCCGCAAGGGGCACGCGACATCCGTAGAGCAGCAGAGCTGCTAACGGCTGTCCAGACGCCCGCAGGCGTGAAAAAATGTGAGATCGTTATTTCCAACGACAAGTGCGTCGGAAATAACGCCGCTCGCTCCGCAAACGTGCGAGCGATAGCGAGTGCGCTGCAGCGGAGTGCAGCCTTCTCAAAAAACAGCGTTTGCTGTTTTTTGAATCAGTTGGCGTAAACCTCGGGCTTGAGCACGCCGATGTACGGCATATTGCGGTACTTCTGGGCGTAGTCGAGGCCGTAGCCGACGACGAATTCGTCGGGCACTTCGAAGCCTGCGAGGTCGGCGGCGATGGGCTTGGTGCGGCGGGCGGGCTTGTCGAGCAGCGTCACGACGGTCACGCTGGAAGCGCCCTTGGTCATAAAGTAATTCTTGAGGAAGTAGAGCGTGTTGCCGGAGTCGAGAATGTCCTCGATGACGACGATATCGCGGCCCGTGATGTCCTGCTGGAGATCGCGCGTGATCTGCACGACGCCGGACGAGGTCGTCGCGTTCTGATAGGACGAGACGGCGATGAATTCAATGTCGCTCTTGAGCTGGCAGGCGCGCACGATGTCGGCCATGAAGATGAAGGAGCCCTTCAGCACGCCGAGAAACAGGGGATTTTTGCCCTTGAGGCGTTCGTAGAGCTCGTCGCCCATCTCCTGTACGCGCGTTTTGAGCTGCTCCTCGGAATACAGTACCTTCAGGATATCCTGATCCATATTGCTCTTAGCCATAGCTTTTTTCTCCACTTTCTTTTTATTCGTATTTGTTGTATCTGATGCGGCGTTTCGCCGCAGGTCGCACAAATTGATGTTATCTGGGAATGATGCGCACGAAGCACGCTGCGTCTCCGCCTTCCGGCAGGAAAGTAACGTCCGTCCCCAGCCGCCACACAGCGGCAAGCCGGCCGCCCACATAAAGGGCGGGGAGCGCGTCGCGCTCGGTGAGGGAGAGCTTTCGGTCGATGCACAGCCGCTTGACGCTGCGCGCGCCGTTCGCGCCTTGAAGCATTAAGCGCGCGTTCAAGTCGCACGGGGCGACGGTGATGATCTCACCGTCTTCCGGCACGCGGAGCGAAATGCCCTCGCCGTCGGGCTTATGCAGCAGCGTCAGCTCGAAATTGCCCCATGGGAGGGGAACGTTTTCCACAAGCGCCGCCTTTGGCAGCGCGACGGGGGAGAACGCCATCGTCAGCGAACCGTCCGCGATGCGGACAGTCGCGCTCTGCGGCAGCGTATAGCGCCGCTCGGCGCTGCCGCCTCTCTGCGCAAGGGCGCAGATCGCGTCGAGCTGCTTGCGCCCGATGTCCTTGCGCCCGAGGCCGAGCGCGTCGGCCAAGTGCAGCAGGATACGTGGCTGCACGACTTCATCGGCGGCAAGAAAGCAGTCCAGCGACAGCGAAATACCGCCGTCCTGCGCTTTTGCATGGGAAAGTGCGGCTTCCGCCGCCTGCTCAAGCGCATCGTCAAGCACGGTCAATGAACGCGCCGTTGTGGCGATATGCTGAGGCGCGCGGGGATTGAGCTTCCTGAGCCGCGGCAGAATTTCAAGCCGCAGGTAGTTCCGTGCGGCGGCGTTCGGGTCGGCGTTCGTGTGATCCTCGACATGCGGGATGTTGTGAGCGCGCGCATAGGTGATAAGCTCGTCACGCGTCTGCTCCAAAAACGGGCGGACAATGTCGCCCTGCCTGGGCCGCATACCACACAGGCCGCGCAGATCTGTCCCGCGGACGAGGTTCAAGAGCACTGTTTCCGCATTGTCATCTAAGTGGTGCGCCAGCGCGATCTGGGCGCCGAGCATTTGCGCTGTTTCACGGAGAAAGGCGTAGCGCAGGTCGCGCGCAGCTTCCTCTTCCGATTTGCCGGTTGCGCGCGCGTGGGCGCGCACATCGCCGGTGCCCGGATAGAAAGGAATGCCCTCTTTTTCGCACCACGTGCGGACGAAGTTTTCGTCGCGCGCGGCTTCCGCGCCGCGGAGCTGGTGGTTGAAGTGCGCACAGGAGACGTCATACCTCTGCTCGCGCAGAAAATAGAGGAGACACATCGAGTCTGCGCCGCCGGACACAGCGGCGAGCACGGGGCGGTTTTTGTCGAGATAGCGCGCGCAGAGCGCTTCCGCGCGCGGCAGCTCAGTCCTCTTCATGCCGGTAGTCGAGCGACGAGAACGTCGTATACTGCGGCGACCAGGCGAGCTCGACCTTGCCGGTTTCGCCGTGGCGGTTCTTGGCGATGATGCACTCGGCGATGTTGCGCTTTTCCGAGTCCTCGTTGTAATAATCGTCGCGGTACAGGAACATGACGATATCCGCGTCCTGCTCGATAGCGCCCGATTCACGAAGGTCGGAGAGCATGGGACGCTTATCCTCGCGCTTTTCGTTCGCACGCGAGAGCTGGGAGAGGCACAGCACGGGGACTTGCAGCTCCTTTGCCATGATCTTGAGCATACGGGAAATATCGCTGACCACCTGCTGGCGGCTCTCGCCGCTGTAGCCCTTCGTGCCGGAGGACGCCATCAGCTGCAAGTAGTCGATGACGACGAGCCCTAAATTGTCGATGCGGCGGCACTTGGCGTTCATGTCGGCAACGGTGAGCAACGGATTGTCGTCGATCAGAATGTCGAGCCCCGAGAGGACAGATGCGGCGTTTGCGATGTTGACCCAATCCTGCTCGCGCAGGTTGCCTGTCACAAGGCGCTGGTTCTCTACCGTCGCCTGATTCGACAAAATGCGCGTCACGAGCTGCTCGCGCGACATTTCGAGCGAAAACACGGCCACGGCCTGCCCGCTCGAGCGCGCGACGTTCAGCGCAAGGTTGAGCGCCATACTCGTCTTACCCATACCGGGACGCGCGGCCAGCAGCACAAGGTCCGATTTGTTGAGGCCATTCATTTTGTCGTCCAGTACGCCAAAGCCCGTAGGAAGACCCGGCAGCGTCTTGCCGCCGTTGGCGCTCAGCTCGCTCAGATGGTCCAGAACGCCCTGCAAAACGACGCCGATGCTCGCCATGCTCTGCGCGCTGCGCCCGCGGCGCACGGCGTAAATTTTCTGCTCCGCCGCGTCGAGCACGCTGGACGCGCCGCCTGTGCCGTCCTGCACCATGGTGGAAATTTCCCCCGCCACGGTATAGAGCGCGCGCAGCAGCGCCTTGTCGCGTACGATGCCGACGTATTCCATCACGTTTGCGCTCGTGGGCGTCACGTCCATCAGTTGGGCGAGGTACGGGCGCGTCGTGCTTTCCTCATAGGTGCCGTTTTTCTCCATCTCGCCCGCGACGGTCACGCCGTCGATGGGCTTGGAGTAGACGAACATGGAGTAGATCGTCTCGAAGATCTCGCGGTTCTGCTTTAAGTAAAAATCATCGGGACGGAGCTGTTCCATCACGTCCTTGACGCAGTTTGCGTCGATGAGCATCGAGCCAAGCACCGACTGCTCGGCCTCGAGCGAATGAGGCATCTGCCGGTAGAAGATATCTTCCACGAGAAGACCTCCTTATTGCGTAATCTTGCGCCTTACTCCTCGCTCACACTGACGGAGAACTTGGCGCTCACTTCGTAGCCGAGTTTGGCCTTGACTTCGTAGGTGCCGAAAGCCTTGATGGGCTCGTCGAGCACGATCTTCTGCTTGGGCACGTCGAGCTGGTACTGGCTCGCAAGGCCCTCGGAGATCTCCTTGCTCGTGATGGCACCGAAGAGTTTGCCCTCTTTGCCGCCCTTGGCCGTGAGCTTGACGGTCACATTTTTGAGCTTGCCGCCCATTTCGACGGCGGCCTGACGGTTCGCGGCCTCCTCGGCGCGGCGGGCCTTTTCCTTCAGGTTCATGGTGTTGATGGCGTCAGCCGTGGCGAGCACGGCGAGCTTGCGGGGCAGCAGGAAGTTTCTTGCATAGCCCTCGGCTGCGTCGATGAGCTGGCCCTTTTTGCCCTGACCTCTCACATCCTGCGTTAAAATGACTTTCATATCTGTTTCCTCCTTGTGGGGTGATTTACGTTGTGGGGGAAGAGCGTCACTCTTCCATATATTCGTCGATGGCGTTGAGCAGACGCGCCCGCACCTCGTCGACGCTGGCATCGGCCACCTGGCCGCCGGCGGTAGTAGAGTTGCCGCCGCCGCCGAGTTTTTCCATGATGAACTGTACGTTGATCTCACCGAGCGATCTCGCTGAGAGGTTCACGCCCGTGCCGTTCTTGAACAGCACGAACGAGGCGTGAATGCCCGAGAGCGTCAGAAGCTCGTCGGCCGTCTTGGCGGCGGTCACGCGGTCGATCTCCTTTTCGACGGCGGCAACGGCAATGTCGCCGTTGACAAGCTCTGCGTGGCGAATGATCTCATAGCGCTCGATCATGCCGGCAAGGTCGCTCTGGAAGAGTCGCTGTACGTCCGACGTGTCCGCGCCCGCGCGGCGCAGGAACGCGGCGGCTTCAAACGTGCGCCCGCCGGTGCGCATCGTGAAGTTCTTCGTGTCGAGCACGATGCCCGCAAGCAGCGCCTCGGACTCTGCGCGAAGAAGATCGGTCGGGTCGGCGAGGTATTGCAGCAGCTCCGTCACGAGCTCGGATGCACTGGAGGCGTAGGGCTCGTGGAAGTTGAGCGCGGCGGATTCGATATAATTCGCGGCTCTTCTGTGGTGGTCGATGACCGCCACGCGGTTGCACGCATCAAGCAGCTGCTCGGATTCGACAAGGTCGGGGCGGTTCGTGTCCACCACGACGAGCAGCGCGCCCGGCTGGGCGGAGATGAACGCGTCGTTGCCGGAGATAAAGGCGTCCTTGTATTCCGGAAGAGCCGCAAGCTTACTGAGCAGCGGCTTTGCGACGTTGTCTTCCATGTCGATGACGATCTGCGCCTTTTTGCCGCGCTTACGCGCGATGCAGCAGATGCCGGCCGCTGCGCCGACCACATCCATGTCCGCGTGCGCGTGGCCCATGACGAAGATCTGGCCTGCGTCGGAAATGAGCTCGCCGAGGGCGTTGGCCATCACGCGGGATTTGACCTTCGTGCGCTTTTCGGGGGACTTGGCTTTGCCGCCGTAGAATTCAAAGTCAAGGCGGTTGCGCACGACGACCTGGTCGCCGCCGCGCGAGAGCGCCATTTCGATCGAGAGCATAGCGTTCTGATAGAGCGTTTCGTAGTCATCCACGTCCTTGCCCACGCCGATCGAGAGCGTTGCGGCGACGCCGTCCTCAGTGACGACGCTTCGCACCGCGTCGAGCACGGAGAATTTACCCTCAAGCAGCTTTTGATACTCCTGCTCGGTCGTGACGAGCACGTAGCGGTTACGATCGAATTTGCGCAGCAGGCTGTGCGAATCCTTGAGCCATGTGCTGATCTTTTCGTCGATGGCGGCGAGCACCGCACTGCGCGACGCCTCGCTGCCGGCCTTCATCAGCTCTTCGTAGTTGTCGATCACAATGACCGAGACGATGGGGCGGCGGCTCTCGTTCTCCTCGCGCAGCGAGTCCTGCTCGGTCACGTCCGTCCAGTATGTTGTGGCAAGAAGGCTCTGTCCGCCGCGGCGGGAGGAGGGATGGCTCAGATTGCCGAACACGCGGAAGTGGCGCCCGCCCATCATCACCGTGTCCGGGCATTCACTCTTGCCCTCGAGCAGCCAGTGTGTCGGAAAATCGGGGAGAATATCGTCGATGCGGTTGTCAAAGATATCCTCGCGCACGCCAGTGAGCTGCATGAAGCTGTCATTGCTCCACAGGATCTCCTGCGTGTCGGGGCGGAAGACCATCATCGCGAACGGGGCCGAGAGCATCGAGGCCTTGTCGGCGGTGGTCATGTCGTCGGTCACGTCGTCGATATACTGGCGGATACCCTCGCGGCGCTTCTGCGCCGTGTGGCGGAAGTACCACCAGAGAAACGCCATCGCCGCAGCCTCGCAGATCGCGAGGGGGATGCTCACGCGCACTGTGACGGCGGCGAAGAGAAAGCCGACGAGAAAGTAGAGCCGGAAGCTGGGGTCTACCAGTTTGCTGATCTTTTTGTTCCGCATAAAGAAGCTGCCCTCCCGTTATGATCGACATTACTGCGGCAAACCGCGGGAATAATCCATTTCATTATAACACGGCGGGGCGGGCGGATACAATATCAATATTTTATTTTTCGGCGTCGACAAAAAATGTGGTATACTTTTGGCGGAAAACGTGCTATACTATCCCGTAATAGCGGATGGCCGCGCTGGAAAAATACGCGCAAGAGCCTCCACGACAACGGGTTTTGACCGCATTTTCGCGGTTCTCATAGAAAGTCCATAGGGATACAAAAGGCGCCGCAGGTGCGATCGCTTCGTGAAGCAGGGCGAAGTGAGAGTACGGACGTCTCCAATGCTTTGCGCTTTTTGGTCCGGACGCACATGACAAAATCAAAACAAATCTATCGTTATTCTATTGTGAAACGAATCAAAAGGAGTTGAACCAGCATTGGCTGAACAGTTAAAAATCATCCCCCTCGGCGGTCTCAATGAGATCGGCAAGAATATGACCGTTTACGAATACGGCGGCGAGATCATCGTGGTCGACTGCGGCATGGCCTTCCCCGGCGACGACATGTACGGCATCGACTGCGTCATCCCCGACGTGAGCTATCTTGTCAAGCACAAGAACCGCATCCGCGGCATGTTCATCACCCATGGGCACGAGGACCACATCGGCGCCGTGCCCTACATCCTCAAAAAGGTGAATATTCCCATCTACTGCACGAGGCTCACCGCGGGCCTCATCCGCTTAAAGCTCGAAGAGCACGGCCTTCTCAAATCGACGAAGATCGTCACGGTGGAAAGCGGCATGACCGTCAAGGCCGGCAAGTTCAGCGTGGAGTTCATCCACGTGAACCACTCCATCGCGGACTCTGTCGCGTTCGCCATCCACACAGGCCTTGGCACCGTTGTCCACACGGGCGACTTCAAGATCGACTCGACGCCCATCGACGGCGAGGTCATCGACCTTGCCCGCTTCGGCGAGCTTGGCAAGCAGGGCGTTTTGGCGCTGCTCGCGGATTCGACGAATGTTGAGCGCCCGGGCTACACGATGAGTGAGCGCACGGTGGGCAGGACCTTCAACCGCCTGTTCCAGGGCTGCAAACAGCGCATCATCGTCACGACGTTCGCCTCCAACGTCCACCGCATCCAGCAGATCATGGACGCCGCGGCGGAGTGCGGGCGCAAGGTCGCCGTCACGGGCCGCAGCATGGAGAATGTGACAAAGGTCGCCATGGATTTAGGCTACATGAAGCCGCCGAAGAACACCGTCGTCGACATCAACAAGATCAAGTCGATGCCGCTTGAAAAGCAGGTCATCGTCACCACCGGCTCGCAGGGCGAGGAGATGTCCGCCCTGTACCGCATGGCGTTCTCCCAGCACAAGCAGATCGAGGTCGGCCCCGGCGACCGCGTCATCATCTCGGCGAGCGCCATCCCCGGCAACGAGAACACCGTCTCGCGCGTCATCAACGAGCTCTTCCGCAAGGGCGTTGAGGTCATCTACGACCGCGCGGACATGCTGCACGTTTCGGGCCACGCATGCCAGGAAGAGCTCAAGATCATCCACGCGCTGACAAAGCCTAAGTATTTCATCCCCGTGCACGGCGAGCAGCGCATGCTCCAGCTGCATAAGGACCTGGCCCTCCAGATGGGCATGGACCGCAAGAACATCGTCATCTGCGACAATGGCGACGCCGTCGAGATTGGCGCGCGCTCGATGAAGTGCGTGCCCGGCTACGCGCCCGCGGGCGAGGTGTTTGTCGACGGCTACGGCGTCGGCGACGTCGGCGCGGTCGTGCTGCGCGACCGCAAGCATCTGGCGGAGGACGGCATGGTCGTCGTCGTGCTGTCCATCTCCGCGCAGAACGGCGACCTTCTGGCCGAGCCGGAGATTATCACGCGCGGCTTTATCTACGTCAAGGATTCCGAGGAGCTGCTGCAGGACCTCAGAAACCTCACGATGTCCACGGCGGAGGCCTACCGCGGCAAGCGCGGGCGCGACCTGAACGAACTCAAGGGCGCGATCCGCAGCGCGGTGAGCAACTATCTTTTTAAGGCGACGAAGAGAAGCCCGATGGTTTTACCGGTTATCACGAAACTTTAAAACAAAGGAGCGGCTTTGCCGCTCCTTTGTTTTAATTGGGGGGTTTTATGCGCGCAGCGGCCTGAAAAGTGTAAATTGTCACACACATGGAAATCGGCGAAGCGCCGCCAGTGGCGGATGAAGCGAGCTGGTTTCGAGGAAGTGGCACGATTGGCGCGCCCGAAAGGGCGCGGGAGTCGTAATGCCACGACGGTGACGTCAGAATTTACGATTCAAATTTATTTCGCGTCTGCGGACGCGAAAGTTTGCAAGGCTTTTTGCCGCTTGCGGGCGGCGGGGGTTGAATTTTTGGGCAGGGAATGCGGAAGCATTCCCTGCCTTTTTGCGTTGTGGAAAACCGTTGGCAATGGCAGGGACGGCATTCCGTTTTTTCAGTTGACGGGGAGAGAGCAATATGATACTTTATCGGTAGACGATATATCGGCCACCGTTATAACGGCGGCCGAAGAAAGAGGGATGCACATGGGAACGACGGCACTGACCGAAGCGGTCTTTTACATTTTGCTTTCGCTGGATACGCCGCTGCACGGCTACGGCATCATGCAGAACGTAGAGCATTTGAGCGGCGGACGTGTGCGGCTCGCCGCAGGCACGCTCTACGGCGCGCTCGCGACGCTGACTGAGCGCGGCTGGATCGTGTCGCTCGGTGACGAGAGCGAGGGGCGCAAGAAAGAGTATCAGATCACGCCCGCGGGCCGCGAGGCCGTGCGCGCAGAGCTGCGAAGACTGCATGAGCTGACGCAAAACGGCGACAAGCTGACAAGCGAATGGAACTGAGAGGGGGTCCCACAATGCTGAAACAAAAATTCTGCCTCTGGTGGATCTGGTATCTGCTGTTTGACAACGCGCATTTTCAGCGCTGGCTCGCATGGCACCGCAAGCACGGGTGGGAACTGGCGCACGTCGGCGGGCTGTTTTTCCGCTTTACGCGCGGCGACGGCACGGATTACCGCTACTATGTGCAGGTGATGAAGGACTTCCCGTGGACGGAGCAGGGCAGGGCCTATATTGCGGGCGTGGAGGAGCTGGGCGTCACCTATCTTGGCTGCTTTCTGCACCGCGCGTACTTCCGCTGGGTGGATGACGGCAGGCCGGAGGAAATGTTTTCCGACCTTGCGTCGCAGGCGCAGGAGGCAAGGTGCGTGCGCAGCGCGCAGATTTTTGCGGCGGCGCTGTGCGCGCTCGGCGCGGCGATGCAATTTTATACTGCGTGGGCGTATCTGCACGCGGCGCAAATTTATGAAGAGCTCTATGCAGAGCTGATCGCCGCGGGCGGGCCGAGCGTTGTGGCGGCCTGGATGCCGCGGATCACGCTGGAGGCAGTGCTCGGCCTTTCGTGGCTCGCCCTCGCCGCATGGGGCGCGAGCGCAGCCGTGCGCACGCACAAAAAGTGGAAGAAGATCAAAGACGAGCAGTGCATCTGCGAATGAAAGGAGAACAGAAATGGCAGAGACGATGACGAAGAAGTGGAACAGAGCACCACTTGCCCCCGAGCGGGTGGAGGAGATGGAGCGCTATCTCAACAAGATGTCCCACGAGGGCTGGCAGTGCTGCGAGATCGTGCGTGATGAGCTGCGCTTTGTGCGCGGGGAGCAGGACGAATACACCTACCGCGTACAATACTTTTACGAATCGCGCGACGGCGAAAAGGACGACTATCTGCGCACGCTCGGCGAGACGGGCGCGGCGCTGGTGGGCGAGTACGGCGAGGCGCTGATCCTGCGCAAAAAGACGGCGGACGGCGCGTTCGAGCTGTATTCTGACCTTGACTCCAAGATCGCGGCGCTGGAAAAGCGACGCTCACACGCAAGAAACATGATGCTCGGCGCGCTGGTGCTGGTGCTGCTGAGAGGGAACTATGCGTACAAGGCAATCTCGCAGTACGGTTTTTCAAACTGGCTGGACACGCAGCTTGATTCACCTGTATATATGGTGCTGACTATTCTGATTGTGGCGGGACTGTTGGCGGGCGGTATTGCCAGCATGATTTCCGTGCGGCGCGAGGGGAAAAAGATCAAAGAGCTGAAGCGCAGACGCATGATCGAGGAATAAGCCCCGCTTGCAAATCCCGTCTATCCGTTGTAGAATAACCCTGCTATCAAACAGACAAGCGGGAGGAAAGCCGACATGATCCAGGATATCGAGCCAAAGCATCTTTACAACGAGTGGAAAAAGAACGCCGTGCCGAAAAAGAGCAGCGCCGTGGTGCAGTTCCGCGGGCAGGACCTTTTGTGCCGCATCGACGACAACGGCCTCAAGTTTCCGTCGCGTGCGCAGTTTACCGAGCCCGACGAAGCGTTCACCTATCTTTTTGAGCTCGACGGGCGGGAATACTACCTGCTCTTTGACGAAAACGAGCGTGCGCTCGACGGCTACTCCTACCGCAACATCGGCCTTTTCCGCACGGAAAAGCCCAAGGAGCTCGCCTATGCGGCGGTCAGCGCGTGGCACCTGTGCTCGTGGTACCGCGACGCGCGCTACTGCGGCCGCTGCGGAGAAAAGCTCGTCCACGATGGGAACGAGCGCATGATGCGCTGTCCCAAGTGCGGCAACATGATCTTCCCGCGCATCAACCCGTCGGTCATCGTGGCCGTGACGCACGGGGACTACCTGCTTTTGACCAAGTACGCCAACCGTCCCGGCGCGCAGCGCACGGCGCTTGTCGCGGGCTTCACCGAGTTTGCTGAGAGCTTTGAGCAGACCGTACACCGCGAGGTGATGGAGGAGGTCGGGCTCAAGGTCAAGGATCTGCGCTATTACCGCTGCCAGCCCTGGGGCATCAGCGGCAACATCATGATGGGATTCTGGTGCAGGCTCGACGGCGACGACGATACGATCCATCTCGACAACTTCGAGCTGGCGGACGGCGCGTGGGTCAGCCGCGAGGAGCTGCGGGAGAACTATACGGGCAACGGCATCGCCCTCACCTCGGAGATGATCGCCGAATTTGCCGCCGGAAGAGATCCCTATAGCCTGGAAGCAAAGAACTGAACAAAAAACGTCTGTCTCGGTCGAGACAGACGTTTTTTTTATGGATTTCAGATGAGACCGACTGACAGCAGACGCATATTGTCCCATTGGCAGAGCGCGCGGAGTTCTCCGCCGTCATACTCATACAGCGTGCACGGATCCCACCAGTTGACGTTGAGCTTAACAAAGGCAAAGTAGCGCTGACCGTTCACAACGATGATTTGAAAATCGAAGATCGCATGGTCGATCTGATCCGCGGCGGCGTGCATCATGGCGATCATCGTTTCGTTGGGTTCAACGACATTGCCGACAGAATCATAGAGCGTGGTGGCGACAAGTGTGTTGACCCTGTGCGAGCGAAGCGCGGAGGTGTCAAAGTCCGCGTAGTCGGCGGTGTAAAAGACCGCGCTGTCGGGCGTGAAGGCCTCACAGCGGCGGCTTTTTCCGCTTGCATAGACCGTTTCGTAGGCATAGGCGGCGTCCTGCTCGCCGGCGCCTTTCAGCGCGACGTGCAGGATCGGTTCATCGGGCTCGCTTCGGATGAAGAGTAGCAGCGCAAGACACAGTGCGAAGCTGAGCAGCGCGGCAAAAAAGCGTTTCATCGTAAGCCCCCTTGCGATCCGGCGATCAGAAGAGCGCGGGGACATAGTCGACCGCGTCGGTGATGCCGCCCGCCTGACCGGCGAGCGACAGCTCGAAGCGGTAGACCGGCTGGTAGAAGCCCTTGGAATCGGAGAGGTAGTCGAGCGTGCAGGAGCGCACCTCAATTTGCTGGACGCTTTGCGCGAACCACGCACCCTCGAAGCTCTTGCCCGATTGCAGCGCGGCGAGCGCCTGCGCGGGGGAGAGAATAGGCTCTTCGCGCACGGGCGCGAGCGTGGTGATGCGGTTTTCGAGCTGCGAGAGCGTCGATTGACCGTCGCCTTGTGTTCTCAGATCACAAGTGAGCGTGCCGTGGAGGAAGCCTCCCTCCGTGGGGAGAAGATCGGCGGAGAACACCGCACGGTAAGAGGTCTCGCCATACGGCGAGAGCGTGAATGCAGCGTCGGCAGGGACGGAAAAGCCAAAGTTGTCGAGCGTTTCGCGCATCATGTCCTCTGTGACACCAGACGCGGGCGCATCGAAAACGGGCGTGTGATCGCGCCCAAAGCTGTATTCCCACGTGCCGTCGTGCAGGGTAACGTCGAGGAAGTCGCCGGAAGAGTGGTTGGCGTAGATCACAAGGTCATCGTAGTAGTACGCATCCGGAAATTCGACGCCGTGCGCGGCGGCGAATTCCGCGGCGAAGCGATCGGCACCCGCGTTGTCGAGCGCCTGCGAGCGATAGACCCAGGCGGTCTTGCTGTCCTGGTCGAGCGCAAAGTCGACCGACCAGCGGACGCCGCTCAGGTCCGCCGTCGTGACGGAGGCGTCGCGCAGGTTGCCGTAGGGCTGCGCGGCGTAGGAGATAAAAATAGCGGATAGCGCGAGCGTGAACGCGGCGGGCAGCGCGCAGTAGCGCGGCCACGCTCTGCTCTTTTGGCGCAGTGCGAGCACAAACATCGCTGCACACCAGCCGAGCATCGCGCCGAGCGTGTTGGTGAAGAGGTCGTCCACGTCGCACATGCCGCGCCCGGTGAAAAGCTGCGTCAGCTCAATGAGGAGCGAGACGCCGAAGCCCGCGCCGAGCGCTGCGTACCATTTGCGAAACGGCTTAGAGAGCAGCGGCAGCAGAAATCCCAGCGGGACGAAGAGCGCGATGTTGAGCAGCACGTTGAGCCAAATCTGGAGCGTGAAGCGCTGGTACGCCTCGCGCCAAGCAAGGAAAAGCTGCAAATTGCACTGCCGCGCGGCAAATTCATTCGGCTCGCTGCGCAGCAGCGTGACGAAGACCGTGACCGCCGCCCAGCCGACAAGCAGCACCGCGCAGACCGCCTTTCCCCACGGGAAGCGGCGGCCCTGCCTGCGGCAGACGGCATAGCAGACGGCCAGAATAAGGCCGCAGATAAGCGCGGTAGGCACGGCAAAGCGCATGCCGCGCTGCAGCAGATAAAAAAGATAGGAAACAAAGTCGTGCATGAGCTCCCTCCCGATTTGATTTCTCAGTTGGCTTCACCGCTTGCGGCATTGTCCTCTTCGATGCGCTCGCGTACGTCCTCGCGGAAGGCGAGCCACGCATCTTCGTTTTCCACATAGTATTTGGGACAGACCTTGCCCGTCACGTCGTAGTGGCGGATGACGTCCGCGTCGGGGTCAAGAGAAAACGTCTCGCACAGCCACGCGACGAGCTTTTCAAGGCTCTCCATCGTCGCGTCGTTAAATTCGCCCGTCTCATCGGCGTGGCAGACCTCGATGGACACGGTGTAGTCGTTCGCGGTGTTCGAGCAGTAGGCGATCTCCGTCAGCGGCACGCACTGCAAGATCTCACCCTCCAGCCCGACGACAAAATGCGCGCTCGCGTAGGTCTCGTGCGTCAGGGCGAGGTTGGCGAAAAAGCTGCGGTTCGCCGCGGCGGTCGTGCCGGGATTGCCGACATAGTGCACCACTACGCCGGAAATTTCCCTGAGCGGCGTGCCGGGACGGGAATATTCGTTTATCGGAATGTAGTCGACCGTGACAAAGTCCGGCACGCTGACATTCGAACCGGGGAGACTTCGGTGCGCGAGCGCATAGCGCAGCTTCACGCCGCCGAGAACGAGCAAAACGAGCGCGAGCAGGACGAGAAATGCTTTCTTGTTCCCGGTGCGGCGGCGCCTGCGCCGCCGCTTTGCGTTTTCTGCCATGTCAGTTCACGCTTTCCGTGGCGGAAGCGTCCTCTGTGGCGGGGGGATCGCTGATGTCCTCTTCCTTCGCGTTGTCGTAATAGGCGGGCTTCAGCTCGGGCAGCAGCTCACTGAGTACTTGCAGGGTGTTGGGCGTTGAGCCGTTCACATTGGGGGCGAGCGTATACACCTCCGGGCGGCCTTTTTCATTGGTGGACTCATAGTACAGCTCGGGCGAGAAGTGGATGGGGGAATCGTACTGGTATTCCTGCACGGCGAAGATGTCGCTGCCGCCGTTATCGGAATCCTGAACGTCCTGCATCAGTGCGGCGTAGACCTGCTCGGCCTGCGCGGCGGTGAGGGCATAGTCCTTTCCACCGGAGTTATCATCGTAATAGTAGCAATAGCTGTCGAGGAAACGCGGCGTGTCGCCGAGGTGCTCGTAGCCGTAGCCGAGGACGCGGCAAAGCACGGACTCTCTGCACGTATAGAGCGCGTTCACGCGCGCTGTGACGGACGAGGGCACGGTGAGCTCGCTTCTCCGCAGGTAGACGTAATAGGAACGCGAGAGCTGTGAGCCATCCTTGAGGTAGTAGGTCAGGCGCAGGTGGAAAGGTTCGATGTCGCCATAATCGCTCTGGGAGAGCGTATCCGCGTCCCATGCGTCTGCGATGCGCGCCTGCTCGTTCCGGTTTTTGACGATGGCCCGGTGTGCCGCGGTGAGGCGGCGGATGGTATCGGCGTCGTCGGTCGTGACGTTTGTCATGCCGGAGAAGGTGTAGTAAACGGATTCGATCTCGCTCTCGTCCGGCACGTGCTTTTCATAGCCTGTGAGGTCGAAGCTCATCGCAACGCCGAGCAGCACAAGAGCAAGCGCGACGATGGCCGCGCCCTTTGCACCCGCGCGGAAGACGCGGAAGCTCTTTCTGATGAGCATCTCGGCGACAAAGTAGCCCACAAGCCCCGCCGCCACCATGCAGAGGATCGTGCCGGGCAGAGAATCGTTGCCGCTCGAGCGGTACTGGCCGAAGAGGAAATAGTAGAGAAACTGCCCGAGGGCAACGGCAGTACAGAACGCCACGCCGTACTTGAAGATGGGCGTCGCCCACGGGAAGGCGACCGTCGAGCCGGTCATCTCGCTCTTGCGCGTGCGGTAGAGGAGCAACGCGATGAGGGCGATGACAAGTCCCGCGAGCGCGTAGGCGGCGAGGATCATGAGCGAGCCGCGCTCGAGCGCGTAGGCAGTCACATAGTACGAGTCGCTCTCGCAGGTCTCGATCGAGGCGATGGCCACCTCGGTGCACATGGTGTACATATAGAGGGGCGGGGAGAGGAAACCGAGCGCAACGTCGGTGTGCCCACTGTAGCCGTAGAGGAAATTGCCCGCAAAGTTGCGCAGCAGATATTCCATTCCCGGAACGAGGATATTGCCGACGAAATAGAAGACGGGCGCGGCGAGGATCTGCCCCGTCATCACCATGCACAGCACGGCGAAGGAGTAGAAAAAGACGGCTTCGAGCATGGCGCTGCCCATGGCCGCGCCAGTGACACTCCAGAAGCTTAAGTGCAGCGGGGCAGAGACCGCCGCGCCGAGCAGGTACGTGACGAGAATGGTGGAAAGCTGGCAGAACAGTCCCGTGAGGTAGGCGGTCAGAAAGATGGTCTCGCGCCGCACGGGGAGCGCGTGGAAGCCGTTCGTCGCGCGGCTCTGCGTCAGGTGCGAGAAGGCGAGCATCGCAAAGAAAAGGCCGAAGAAGAAGGAAATGAAGACGCCGCCGCGCACGCCGGTATTGAGCAGCAGGCCGGACGCATCCGCTGCGCTGTAACCGCCCTGATAGGCGGAAAGCTCTGAAAAGAGCGCGACCGGCACGAGGAAGAGCCACAAGGCGGTGTAGCCGAGCCAGAGCGGCCAGGTGTGCTTGAGCTGGCTGCGGAATAAAGTCTTATCAAAGAACGATGTCGCGGATCGCATAGTCCTCACTTCCCAGTTCATAGATGAAAATTTCTTCAAGTGACAGCGGCACCGCGTCGATAAAGATCGGGTGCAGCGCGGCGAGCTGCTGTTCCAGTTCCTCTGCGCTGCCGCGGCAGATGAGCGTGTGGACGCGCCCGGTCTGCGCGTGGTGCAGCACCTTGATGTCCTGCGGCAGGGTGGGCAGCTCCGCGCCCTCGAAGGCGAGCTGGAGCTTGACGGTATAGTCCTGCAATTCACTCAGCGAATGCTCAAGCAGGAGCTTGCCGCGGCTCATCACGCCCACGTGGTCGCACACGTCCTCCAATTCGCGCAGGTTGTGCGAGGAGACGAGCACTGTCGTGCCGCGCTCGGCAACGTCCTGCAAAATGAGGCTCCACACCTGACGGCGCATCACGGGGTCGAGACCGTCCACCGGCTCGTCGAGAATGAGGTAGTCCGGCATGGCGCACATGGCGAGCCAGAAGGCCGCCTGCTTCTGCTGGCCCTTGCTCATGCGGCGCAGGGGACGGGTCTCGTCCAGCGCAAAGACCTCTTTGAGCTTTTCATAGCGCTCTGCATTGAACTGCGGGTAGAACCCGCGGTAAAAGCGCATCATATCGCGCAGCCCCGCCTGCATAAAATAGAACCAGTCGTCGGGAATGGAGGCGATGCGCGCCTTCACGTCCGGGTTTTCCCAGACGGGCTGGCCGTCAAAGGTCACGCTGCCGCTGTCCTGATGATAAACGCCCGTCAAGTGGCGCAGTAGCGTTGTCTTGCCCGCGCCGTTCGGCCCGACAAGGCCGTAGACCGCGCCGCGCGGCACGCTCAGATCCGCGCCGTCGAGCGCGGCAAAGCCGTCAAAGGTCTTTTTAAGACCGCGTACTTCGATCATTTCGCTTCTCCCTCCCTGCACAATGCTTGAATGTCTTCTTCGCTCACGCCCATGGCGCGCAGCTCCTGCAAAAGCTCTCGGAGCTGCTGCTCAAGCGATAAGCGGCGCGCGTCGTCCTGCGCGCGGTAGGTGTGCACGGCAAAGCAGCCCTTGCCGGGCACGGAGCAGCAGTAGCCGCTCGCTTCCAACTCGTTGTAGGCGCGCTGGATGGTATTGGGGTTGATGGCAAGCTGCGTCGCCAGCGCGCGCACCGAAGGGAGCTTGTCCCCGTCGGCGATCGCGCCCGAGACGATCAGCCGCCGCAGCCCGTCGCACACCTGCTCGTAGATCGGGCGCGCGTCGCGGTAATTTAAGGTGATCATGGCATTCCTCCTGCATTCATCGGCTGCACAGCACGGCGAGCAGCAAAATGCCGAGCAGCAGTACAACAAGAACCGGGATCAGAAAAATCAAGTGGAACATAGGCGCCTCCTGCTGTATTAAGTGTGTTAGTACAGTTAGGATAGCATGGCGGACGCCGGCTGTCAAGCGGGAAATGCAAAAATTTTCCGCCGTTTTGCTGTGCAAATTACTAAATGCACGTAAAGAATGTATTAAAATTTATGCAGAATGTATGATTTGCCGTGCGCGCACGACAAAAAACGACACTTGCCCCGTTGACAGCGGGCGGCCGATTTGGTATTCTCTGAGATATGAAAGAAATTCATCAAACGTTTTACGGAATGTGATTTTTAGGAAGGAGAAGTGTATGGAACAGTTTATGAAGATCAACACTGCGGTCAACGGCTTTGTCTGGGGACCGGTGATGCTGGTGCTGCTGGTCGGCACGGGCATCTACCTGAGCATCGCTGTGGGCTTTATCCAGTTCACCAAGATCGGCTACTGGTGGAAAAACACCATCGGAAAGATCTTTAAGAAGGGCGAGGCCGGCGACGGCGAGATCACGCCGCTGCAGGCCGTGTCCACGGCCCTTGCCTCCACCGTCGGCACGGGCAACATCGCGGGCGTCACGGGCGCGATCATTTTAGGCGGCCCCGGCGCCGTGTTCTGGATGTGGGTGTCGGCGCTTTTCGGCATGGTGACCAAGTTCTCTGAGGTCACGCTCGCCGTCAAATACCGCGAGCGCAACGAAAAGGGCGACTGGTGCGGCGGACCCATGTACTACATCAAAAACGGCCTTGGCCCCAAGTGGAAGTGGCTCGGCACCGTGTTCGCCGTGCTTGGCGCCATCGCGGCGTTCGGCATCGGCAACATCGCGCAGGTCAACTCCATCGCGGACTCCGTCAAGTCCGTCGCTATCGCATTCAACGAGGACGCGGCGAATAAGGAGATGCTCATCTGCCTGATCACCGGCATCTGTGTCGCCATCTTCGTGGCGCTGGTGCTGCTCGGCGGCGTCAAGCGCATCGGCCAGGTCACGGAAAAGCTCGTGCCCGGCATGGCCGTCATTTACATCGTCTGCGCGCTCGTTGTCGTGTTTGCGAATATCAGCGCCGTTCCCGGCGTGTTCGCTTCCATCTTCAAGGGAGCTTTTAACCCCGCTGCCGTCACCGGCGGCGCGGCGGGCATGTCCATCAAGCTTGCGATGACCAAGGGCGTCGGCCGCGGCGTCTTCTCCAACGAGGCGGGCCTCGGCTCCGCGCCGATCGCGCACGCCGCCACGTCGGAAAAGAACCCCGTCAAGCAGGGCCTTTACGGCATCTTCGAGGTCTTTATGGATACCATCGTCATCTGCACGCTGACGGCTCTCGTCGTCCTCTGCTCCGGCGCGGCGGACGGCAACTACGGCAACAACGCGGCTGCGGGCGTTTCGACCACGGTCGCGGGCTTCTCGGGCGTCTTCGGCGCGAAGGCGGGCTCGGTCATTCTGGCGGTCGGCCTGCTGCTGTTTGCCACGTCCACCATCCTCGGCTGGGCGCTCTACGGCACGCGCTGCGCGGAGTTCCTCTTTGGCAGCAAGATCATCCGCCCCTATCAGATCATCTTCTGCCTCGTCGTTGTGGCTGGCGCGGTCGCGGATCTCTCGCTTGTATGGACGATCTCCGATACGCTCAACGGCCTCATGTCCATCCCGAACCTCATCGCGCTGCTGCTGCTGAGCCCTGTGGTGATTAAACTGACGCGGGAGCACTTTGCAGGACTGAGAAAATAATCGAAACAGCGGCGAGGCCACTTTTTGAGAGGGGATTGCAGTCCGCGGCAGCGCACGCGCCATAGGCGCGCACGTTTGCGGCCTGAGAGGTATTTTTTCTGACGCGCTTGTCGTCAGAAAAAACGATTCAAATTTATTTGCCGCCGTGCGCGGCGGCAAAGTCTGCGACGCTGAAAAAGAGACGGCCGAGGCCGTCTCTTTTTTCTTGGTTGTGCTGTGTGGGACGGAAAATGCAAAAAAGCGGTATCATTTCACAGGTTTTGCTTTACAATAGGAAAAAGCTGTGCTATCATAATTCAGCACGCGTATCGTGCGCATTCCCGCACTTAGGACGTGGAAGATTCACCGACCCGCCGCTCAGTGTTGGGAGAATTTAAGAAAGGTGGATATCACACTATGATGCTCAAAGACCAGAAGACGGCTATCATCGAAGCCAACCGCACCCACGAAGGCGACACCGGTTCTCCGGAAGTCCAGGTCGCTATCCTCACCGAGCGCATCGCTCAGCTCACCGAGCACCTCAAGCAGCACCCGCAGGACAACCACTCCCGCCGCGGCCTGTACAAGATGATCGGTAAGCGCCGCAGCCTGCTCGACTACCTCATGAAGAAGGACATCGAGCGCTATCGTACCCTGATTGCCAAGCTGGGTATCCGTAAGTAAGTTTGAAAACAGGGTGGTGTGCATGCGCACCACCCTTCTTTCACACTTTCACCCTTGGCACTTTCCCCGCGCGTATGAGAGCCTGCTATGCTTTAGCAGTTGAAAAAGCGGCGGCGTGACCGACGTTTTTTCAAGTGCTAAACGGTCGGCTCCCATACGGAATTTTACAAAAAAGGAGATCGACAAATGTCTACCATCATCACCCACAGACAGTTCCCCAACTACCACAAGTACGAGATGGAGCTCGCAGGCCGTCCCCTCACGCTTGAGGTCGGCAAGCTCGCCGAGCTCGCCAACGCCGCCGTCATGGTCGGCTACGGCGACACCCGCGTGCTCGTCTGCGCCACGGCTTCCGCCCGCCCGCGCGACGGCATCGACTTCTTCCCTCTCTCCGTTGACTTTGAGGAGAAGCTCTACTCCGTCGGCCGCATCCCCGGCTCTTTCAACCGCCGCGAGGGCCGTCCCGGCGAAAAGGGCATCCTGACCAGCCGCGTCATCGACCGCCCCATCCGCCCGCTCTTCCCCTCCGACTTCCGCAACGACGTCTCCATCATGGCGACGGTCATGAGCGTCGACCATGACTGCTCTCCCGAGATCGCGGCCCTGATCGGTACCTCCGCCGCGCTCGCCATCTCCGATATCCCCTGGAACGGCCCTGTCGGCGCGCTCAAGGTCGGCCTTGTGAACGGCGAACTCGTGCTCAACCCCAACTCCGAGCAGCGCAAGGTCAGCGATCTCGACGTCACGGTCGTCTCGACCGGCAAGAAGGTCGTCATGATCGAGGCCGGTGCGAACGAAGTCGACAACGACACCATGTACAAGGCCATCGAGCTTGCCCACAACGAGAACCAGAAGCAGGTCGAGCTCATCAACCGCATGGTCGCCGAGATCGGCAAGCCCAAGTTCGACTACCCGCACGCGAGCTTCAACCAGGAGTTGTTCGACAAGATCGTCGAAAACTTCATGGACGAGGCCAAGGCCGCGATGGATACCGACGACAAGAACGTCCGCGAGGCCCGCTGGAACGAGATGATCGAGCACTGGCACGAGAAGTTCCTCGAGGAGTATCCCGATATGGATCAGTTCCTCGACGAGATCACCTACAAGTTCCAGAAGAAGATCGTCAAGGCATGGCTGCTCGAAGGCCACCGCGTCGACGGCCGCCAGAAGAACGAGATCCGTCCTCTCGCTGCCGAAGTCGGCGTCCTGCCCCGCGTCCACGGCTCGGGCCTGTTCACCCGCGGCCAGACGCAGGTGCTCTCCGTTTGTACGCTTGACACGCTTTCCGCCGCCCAGAAGCTCAACACCATCTGGGAAGAGACCGAAAAGCGCTATATGCACCACTATAACTTCCCCGGCTACTCCGTCGGCGAGGCCAAGCCCTCCCGCAGCCCCGGCCGCCGCGAGATCGGCCATGGCGCTCTCGCTGAGCGCGCGCTGCTGCCGGTCATCCCGCCCGTCGACGAGTTCCCGTATGCCATCCGCGTCGTGAGCGAGGTCGTCTCCTCCAACGGCTCGACCTCTCAGGGCTCCATCTGCGGCTCCACGCTCGCGCTGATGGACGCAGGCGTTCCCATCAAGGCGCCCGTCGCCGGTATCTCCTGCGGCCTTATTCAGGACGGCGACGACTTCACCACGTTCATCGACATTCAGGGCGTTGAGGACTTCCACGGCGAAATGGACTTCAAGGTCGCCGGTACCAAGAAGGGCATCACCGCCATCCAGATGGACCTCAAGAACGACGGCCTGACGATGGCCATCATCAAGAACGCCCTTGAGATCACCTATGACGCGCGCGTGCAGATCCTCGACCAGATCATGCTGCCCTGCATCTCCGAGCCGCGCGCCGAGGTCAGCCAGTATGCGCCCAAGATGATCACCATGCACATCGACCCCGAGCGCATCCGCGAGGTCATCGGCAAGGGCGGCAGCGTCATCCAGAAGATCGTTGCCGATACCGGCGCCAAGGTCGACATCGACGACGACGGCACCATCCACATCGCCTCCGCCAACGCCGCCGCGTGCGACGCTGCGAAGAAGTGCATCGACGATATCGTCTTCGTGCCCGAGGTCGGCAAGCTCTACTATGGCCGCGTCGTGCGCCTGATGCAGTTCGGCGCGTTCGTCGAGATCGCCCCGGGCAAGGACGGTCTCGTCCACATCTCCAAGCTCGACCGCAAGCGCGTCGAGAAGGTTGAGGATGTCGTCACCGTCGGCGATATGATCTGGGTCAAGTTCATGGAGATCGACGAGAAGGGCCGCTGGAACCTCTCCCGCAAGGACGCCCTCATCGAGATCGAAGCCCAGCAGGCCGCCGCGAAGGCCGCCGAGCAGCAGTAATTCAGATTCCCAAAGAGAATGAAAAAGCAGCGTCGTAAGACGCTGCTTTTTTTGCGCTTGCGGCGAAATCGGCGGCATGGTATGCTGAATGCAGAGAGATTGAAAGCAATACGGGGAGGGAAATTGCCTTATGGGAAACGATAACATGTTTGTCGAGGCGGCCAAAGAGGATGCAGCGGCGATCATTGCCCTGCGGCATCAAATTTGGGGAACTACTTACAGAGGGATCTACCCCGATGATATGATCGACAACTTTGATTGGGCGTGGCATCAGGAGAAAGAACTGCTGCGGATCAATGATCCGGCGTATTCTGTGTATCTGCTCCAAAAAGACGATCAAAATATCGGTTATCTGACGATGAGCAGAACAGATGGAGTCATCTTGCAATCCTTGTATATTCTCTCTGAGCATCAGCGGCAGGGGATCGGTCGGGCGGCATTTGATTTTATCAAGGCGTATTGCAGGGAACACGGGGCGAAGTTTTTTACCTGCCACTGTGTTCCGGAAAACCTGAATGCCCGGGCATTCTATGAGAAGATGGGCGGCGAGGTGATCAGGACGGACTTGGCAAACGAGGAGCCATGGCAGAACTCGGTCACCTATCGGTTTGCGGCGGCGTAAGCGAATCTGAAAGATCGACAGCTGTCGGGCTGAGAAGTAAGGGGCGGCGCCCGCAGGGTGCGGAGAATTTATGAAATATCCGGGAGGTTCTTTCGATGGACTATATCCGAATCACCGATGATAATATTGAGAAAGAGCACATCTGCTGTGCGATGTCCGGCAAGCAGGGCGTCATCAAAAAGGAGTGGCTCAAGCAGCGCTTTAAAGAGGGGCTGGTCTTCTGCCGGGGCACGGAGCGCGGCAAGTGCTTCATTGAGTATATTCCGGCGGAAAACGCGTGGGTGCCTATTCAGGCGGACGGGTATTTTTATATTGACTGCCTGTGGGTCTCCGGCTCACTGAAAGGGCACGGATATTCCAATAATCTGCTGGAAGAGTGCATCCGGGACGCAAAGGAGCAGGGACGAAGGGGGCTGTGCATTCTCTCGTCCGAGGGCCGAAAGCGGGAGTTTCTCTCCGACCCGAAGTATCTGGCATATAAAGGATTTGCCGTTGCCGACACGTCGGAATGCGGGATCAATTTGATGTATCTGCCGCTTGCACAGGATGCAGAGCCGCCGAGGTTCAAGGCCTGTGCCAAGCACCCTGCGGTGGAAGAGAGCGGCTTTGTCCTCTATTATACCGACCAGTGCCCGTTTACTTACTACTGGGTGCCGCGCGTGGAAGAGGCTGCGAGAGCGTACCGCGTGCCATTGAAGGTCATTCATATTACTGACAGGGAGCAGGCGCAGAGCGTGCCCGCTCCGGTGACGACCTACGCGCTGTTCAAGGACGGCAAATTCCTGACCCAAAGCATTCAAACGGACAAAAAATTTCTGAAGCTTGCGGGAATACAGGTGGAGCAGTGCTCGGATACAAAATAAAAGCACGGTAAAGGGCGCGGCATGGCTGCGCTCCTTTGCAAATTCCATGCGGCTATGCCGAAGCGGAAGGGAAAATAAATTTCGCGGCATATTTACAGGCTGTGGGGAAATTTGGTATAATATGGCATCCGACAGGATACAAAAGACAAAAACGTGATTTTCTTCCCTGAAAGGAGAAGTGCTGTAATGCGCGATTATATCATTATGACCGATAGCTGCTGCGATCTGAGCCAGCAGGAGGTCGAAGAGCTCGAGTTGACCGTTCTGCCCCTCTCATTTACCATCGAGGGCAAAACGCTTTGGAATACGCCCGACCACGCGGACATGTCGCCCGAGGAATTTTTCGCCAAGATCGCCGCGGGCGCGGACTGCACGACCGCCGCGGTCAACGTCGGCCAGTTCACCGACGCGATGGAAAAGGTCTTGCAGGAGGGCAAGGACATCCTCTGCGTCTGCTTTTCGAGCGCGCTGTCCACAACGTATCAGTCCGCCTGCATCGCGGCGGAGGACCTGCGCGAAAAGTACCCCGAGGCGAAGATCTTAGTCATCGACTCGCTGTCCGCCTCGCGCGGGCAGGGCATGCTGCTTTATCGCGCCGTGCGCGAGCGCCGCGAGAAGAATTTGACCATCGACGAGCTGGATGCCTACGTCCGCTCCATCATCCAGAGCCAGTGCCACTGGTTCATCGTCGACGATTTGAACCACTTAAAGCGCGGCGGCCGCGTGAGCTCCACGGCGGCGCTGGTCGGCACGATGCTCGGCATCAAGCCCGTCATGCACACCGACAGCGAGGGCCGCTTGACCCCCGTGAGCAAGGCCCGCGGCACGAAGGCGGCGCTGCGCGCGCTTGTCGACAAGGTTGGCGAGATCGGCGTCGAGCCAGAGAAAAACCAGCCCATGCTCATCTGCCACGCCAATTGCCCGGAGTCCGTCGAGTACGTCAAGGGGCTACTCAAGGAGCGCTTCGGCGTGTCGGACGTGCGCGATGAGTTCATCGGCCCCGTCATCGGCGCGCACACCGGCTGCGGTACGTTGGGCCTGTTCTTTGTGGGGACTGAGCGATGAAGTGGCTGGAATTACACCTTGACACGCAGCCCGCGGGCATCGAACCCGCGACGGAGCTTTTGAGCGAGTACGGCATCGACAGCCTGATGATCGACGAGGAGGGCGACTTCAAGGACTTCCTCGAAAATAACCACCAGTACTGGGACTATGTCGACGACGAGCTGATGGAGCAGATGCACGGCAAAAGCCGCATCACGTTTTATTTGGAGGACAGCGCCGAGGGCTACAACACCCTCGCGCAGTTCCGCATCGGTCTGTCGGCCTTCAAAAAGCAGCATCCCGAGTACGCGCCGCTGATCCTCAGCATGGAAAATGTCGAAGACGCGGACTGGGAGAACAACTGGAAGCAGTTCTACAAGCCCATGGAGATCGGCGAGCGGCTGCTCGTCGTGCCGGAATGGGAGCAGGCGCAGGAGGACGGGCGCGTCAAGCTTGTCTTAAATCCCGGATTGACGTTCGGCACCGGCAGCCACGCCACGACGCGGCTGTGCTTACAGGCATTGGAGCAGCATATCCACGGCGGGGAAAAGGTTTTAGACCTTGGCTGCGGCAGCGGCATTTTATCCATCGCCGCGCTGCTGCTCGGCGCGAAGGACGCCTTTGCCTGCGATATCGACGACAAGTGCGTTGGCGTCGCGTATGAAAACGCCGCGCTCAACGGCGTCGGCAAGGAGCATTACACCGTCCGCGCAGGCGATGTGCTCAGCGACAAAAGGCTCCAGAAGGAGTTCGGCGGCGACTATGACGTCATCGTTGCGAACATCGTCGCGGACGTCATCATTGCGCTCGCCCCGCAGGTGGGGAAGCTCCTCAAAAAGGGCGGCATTTTCCTCTGCTCCGGCATCATCGATGATCGTGCCGATGAGGTGCGCGAGAAGCTCGTCGAAGCGGGCTGGACGATCGAAGAAACTCGCGGCAGCGAGGGGTGGTTTTCTTATCTTTGCAGATAAGAGGAGGCTTTTCACGCTGCGCGTGGATGGGGAATAGCAGTGCCGATGGCACTGCACGGATAAAAGGGGGATACTCTCTTTCAAAAGAGAGTATCCCCCTTTCAATCCCCCGAGAGAAATTTTGCATTGGCAGATTGTAGCTTGAAGAGCTGCGCGGCCTGCGGAATTGGGTGCGGTGTACATGGCTTCGCCATGAATCCCTGCGAGTCGCGACCGGCCGCAACCGCGCCTTACTTCGTGAGGCGCGAGTGACAGTAGCACGGCGACAGACTGCTTGCGGAATGCGGCATTGCTGGCGCTTGCCGCGGATGAAATAGTGAAAGCGCTCCCGTAGGGAGCGCTTTAATCGTCTAATAGGGATTCGTAGGAAACGTTGAAGACCTTGGCGAGGGCTTTGACTTCGTAGTCGGGGACAAAGCGGTCGCCTTTTTCGATGCGGAGGATGGTGAGGTCGGAGCATACGCAGCCGAGCAGCTGCACTTTTGTCGCCAAATCGTGCTGCGACCATTTCTTTTCCAATCGCAGCGCGCGGACTTTTGCGCCGATTATATTTTTCGAGTCGCCCGACCAGTAAATTTTCATCACGCACCGCCAGCTTCATAAGATGAAGTTTCTTATCTTGATTTTAACGGTGACAGATGATAATATACTTCTAAAGATGAAGTATAAGGAGTGTAATTTTATGATGACATACAAAAATCTATACTGTGCGCTGGTGCGCAGCATGAGCGAAGCCATCGACCTGTACGATGAAGGAAAAGGCATTCTTGCCCGCGAAACGTTGCACAAAGCCCTTCTGGACGCAGAAGAGCAAGTCATCTCCCGCGACATCATCCCCGACGAACCTATCAGCAGTGCCGCCTCAGCTGAAAACTAAAAAGCGCGGCGAGCGCAGCAATGCCGCGCCCGCAAGCAGTTTGCCGCCCGACTATCGTCACACGCGCCTCACGAAGTAAGGCGCGGTTGCGAGCAGTCACGATTCGCAGAAGACTCATGGCGAAGCCATGTACACCGCACCCGATTGCGCAGCGCGTGCAGCTCTTCAAGCCCAAAACTGCCAATGTGCGGGGTCGAGGGGGAAGGCCCCTCGTCCTTTCTCTCGGGGGTTGTAAAGGGGGATACTCTCTTTCGAGAAAGAGAGTATCCCCCTTTTACGCACTCCCGCACGGTGCGGGAATCGTCCTCCTGCACCGGTGCAGGAAAAAAGCTCTTTTACGCCTCCGGCGTAAGAACGCCCTTCTCTGTAACCAGCATCGTGCAGCGCATATCATGCTCCTCGACCGGCACCTCGGGCGACATGAGCTGCTCGCGGCAGATGAGCACCGTCGGGCAGTGGAGCTGCGGCAGCAGGCGGTCATAGTACCCGCCGCCCTGGCCGAGACGGCGGCCCTTGCGGTCGAACGACAAGCAGGGCACGACGGCGAAGTCGATGCCCGCCGCGGTGACGAGCGCGCAGTTCTTCTTCGGCTCTAAAATGCCGTAGGCGCCCGCCTCCAGGTCGTCCATCGAGCGCACGACGCACAGATCGATGGCGTGCTCGGCGGCGCAGCGGGGCAGGATCAGCGTCTTGCCCGCGGCGATGGTCTCGTTCATAAAGAGCGAGGTGTCGATCTCCTTTTCGGTGCCGGCAAAGGCGAAGACGATCTTTGCGCTCTTGTACTCGTCGAGTGCGAGCAGGTGGCGGCAGATGGCCTCGGAGCTTTCCACCTTGTAGGCGGGGTCGAGCGTGCGCTCCTTCTTGCGGATAAAGGTTCTCAGTGCTTTTTTCTCTTCGATCACAGACATGGGAAGGACCCTCCTGATGCTTTCAAAATTTGACAGCAATATCGTAGCAAAAAGCGCGGCAAAAGGCAAGCTGCCGAAGAAAGTAAAATAATATCCCGCCGCGCTTGTCAAAAGAAATTGACAGCAATTTTTAATTTTGTTATCCTAATCATGGATAGGAACGCGGATGACCGCGTCGATCAGAGGAGGAATTTTTACCATGGCTATGCTGCTCAAGGGAGCCGAGGTCGCCAAGGCGCTGACCGAGGAGCTCCATGCAAAGACGGAAGAACTGAAGAAAAACGGCGTAGAGCCCTGCCTCGCCATCCTGCGCGTCGGTGCACGCGAGGATGACCTGGCCTACGAGCGCGGTGCGCTCAAGCGCTGCGAAAAGGTCGGCGTCGCCGTCCGTCAGGTCGTCCTGCCTGAGGATGTGACGCAGGAGGTGCTGATGGAGAACATCCACGCGCTGGGCGCGGACGAGAAGGTCCACGGCGTGCTGATGTTCCGCCCGCTGCCGGGGCACCTTGATGACGAGGCGGCGCGCGCGGCGCTCGACCCGAAAAAGGATATGGACGGCATCACCGACGGTTCCATGACCGCTGTTTACGCCGGCACCAAGGGCGGTTATCCCCCCTGCACAGCCGCGGCCTGCGTGGCGCTGCTCAAGCACTACAACATCCCCATCAAAGGCAAGCGCGTCGTCGTCATCGGCCGCAGCCTTGTCATCGGCAAGCCGGTCTCTCTGCTGCTGCTCGCCGAGCACGCGACCGTGACCATCTGCCACAGCCGCAGCGAAAATCTGCCCGAGATCTGCCGCGAGGCCGATATCCTCGTCGTCGCCGCCGGTAAGGCCGGTATGGTCGGCGCGGAGAGCGTGCGCGCCGGTCAGGTCGTGCTGGATGTCGGCATCCACGTCGGCGCGGACGGCAACCTCTGCGGCGACACCCGCTTTGCCGAGGTCGAGCCTGTCGTCGAGGCTATTACCCCGGTCCCCGGCGGCGTCGGCACCGTGACAAGCACGATCCTCGCAAGCCACGTTGTTGAGGCGGCGGAGCGCGCGGCGAACAAGTAATTTTCGCCATTCGACCGGAATAGAAGGGAAAGGAAGCAAGCGGACAAGAGAACAGGAGGAAACTCATGGGACTTTACGATTCCGTTGACCGCGGCAAGCCAAAGCCCAAGCGTTTGACCGGCCCCATCGCGCTCTGCTGCGCGCTGTTTCTGCTGTTTGGCGGTCTGACGTACTGGGCCTGTCACTACCAGTTCCGCTTCCACGCGTTTATTTCCGACTTAACGGACAGCACGTGCGATGCGCGAAGCACAGAGACGTTTCGCGTCACAGTGAACGGAAGCGAAACGGACGTATCGATCGACGATCTCAGTGACCTTTTATACCTTATCGACAAGGCCGGCGCGGGCCGCACCGCCGCTGCGCCGGAGGAGATGCCCTACGCCGTGATCGACTACGGCGACGGCTCGACGCTTGAGATCTGGAAGGTCGAGCTCGTGAATCCGTCCAACGACTGGACGGAGGGGCCGTTTTTCCGCTACACGGACGCGAAGGGGAAGTCGTATGGCTACGACACCGACCAGGTCCGCTGGGAAAGTGTCGTTCGGCTCCTGGGAGAGTGAAGAAAGGGAGCACCCGCAGGGGTGCTCCTTTTTTTGCGCGCTCTCCAGCGCGGCAGCGCTGCTGGGGTTGCGCGCCCACAGGGCGCGGGGATTTTGCAGCCCGAAAGGGCTGCTTTTTTATTTCTCCCGCACTGTGCGGGAGTGCGCATTAAGGGGGATATTCTCTTTCTCGAAAGAGAATATCCCCCTTACACCCCCAAGAGAAAGGCTTAGATTGGCAGTCTCGAGCTCGAATGACTTTTGTGCCTCCGGAGCGGAAGTGCCTGCGTGGCGGCATTGCTGCGCTCGCTGCCAATGGTTCTGCAAGACGATTTGCCTCTGCTCCTATCATCCGCTGTTGCGCAGCCGTTGGCGGCTCTGCTGCCTTACGGATGCGGCACACCCCTTGCGGGTGCCGCTCTGCCTATCTTGTAGGAGTGCAGCCTAATTTCCGTTTACCGCCAGTCTCCACAATGCGGCGAGCGCAGCAATGCCGCTATTTCGCAAGCAGTCTGCCGCCATGCTACCGTCACTCACGCCTCACGATAGTAAGGCGCGGTTGATAGTTGTAACGATTCGCAGGGATTCATGGCGAAGCCATGTACACCGCACCCGCACTGCGCAGCGCGTGCAGTCCTTCAAGCTGCAAACTGCCAATGTGCGGGGTCAAGGGGCAAGGCCCCTTGCGTTCTCTTGGGGGTTTAAGGGGGATATTCTCTCACGTGAGAGAATATCCCCCTTATCCCGTGCAGCGCCTACGGCGCTGCCTTCCCCGCGGCACCAGTGCCGCAAATCTCTCGCACCTGTGCGAACAAGAGGGAGTCTTTCTTTGAAAAAGAAAATCTCCCTCTTGACAATATCGATATTCGATAATATACTCTCCTCAAGAATATCGAATATCGATAAAAGGAGGCCGACAATGGCGCGGGAGAAATTCAGCACGCTGACCGAGCAGATGTTTTATATCCTGCTGTGCCTGCGCGAGGAGTGCTGCGGCATGGACGTGATGGCGCACGTGAACGAGTTGACGGGCGGGCGCGTGGCCGTCGGCCCGGGGACGCTCTACAACCTGCTCGAGCAGTTTTTGGCGGCGGGGTACATCGTCGAGACGCGCGCGGAGGGGCGGCGGCGCAGCTATCAGCTCACAGCGGAGGGAAAAACGCTGCTGCAAAACGAGGTGGAGCGCCTGCAAGCACAGGTGCGGGACTACGAGAAGCTATTTGAGAGATAACGCCCCTTGCGGGCGGCGAGAAATGAGAGAAAGCGAGGTTTTTCTGATGCGCAATACCAAACGGGAGCTGAATCCCTATTCTTTTTACGACACCGAGGGCCTTGCGCGCCACTTTGAGCGCATGGCGGCGGAGGGCTGGGCGCCCGACCGCGTGGGCCTGTTCATCCGCTACCGCCGCATTAAGCCGCAGAAGCTGCGCTTCGCCGTGGCGTTCTACCCTGACAGCGATGACACGCCCGAGGGGGAGGATGTGTTCATCGACTACTGCGCGCAGGCGGGATGGCAGCACGCTGTGGGCGCGGGAGCGCTGACATTCTGGGGGGGCAATGTGGATGGCGAGGGCGGCAGCCACTCCGGACGCTCGCGCCACGTGTTCTGCACGGCAGATGAAAACGCCGTCGAGATCGACACCGACCCTGTTTTACAGGTGGACGCAACGCACCGCGGGCTCAAGCCCTACTGCCACTGGCTGGTGGCATTTTCGGTTCTTCAGCTCCTCCAGATGGATAATATTATTGATGATCTGCAAAGTGACCCGCTGTCGGTAGTTTCCTCTAACTTGAACATCAGGTCGGTTATTCTTCAGGTAATGATTATCATTATCTGTGCGGCGCAGTTGATCGGCTATTACCGCTGGTATGGCAAGGCGAAACAAGTCGCGGAAGAGGAAGGTCGTTTCCTCGCGCCGAAGTCGAGACCATGGCTCCAGACGTTTTGGAGGTTCGTGCTTCTCGTGACCTTGTTCAGCGTATTTGCCATCGGTCTGTTTGGGTCGGGCAGCAGCGGACAGGGACGGCTTTACTATGCAGCGTTGTTGAGCATCGCTGCCCCAATCGCTGCGGCATTCTTTGCCCACTCCTCAATGGAACGTGCGGGGGCGGGACGCAAGAAGCGCCGTGCAGTTACGGTTATTGCGCTGGTGCTGGCTGCACTGGCTTCGACTGGACTGCTTTATGCGATGAAGCAGAACGGGCTTTTTGAGAGCCAGCAGGCCAACGTGGAATGGTACAGCGAAAACGGTGCGCATGTTACGATCTATCACGACCCGCTGCCACTTTACCTCTCTGATCTTGGCGTGGAGGAAGGGACGGTACGCTGGTCGTGCCGGAGCTGGGAGTTGTCTTCGCCTCTTGCCGCACAGCGCGGCGGAGTGCAGGAAGATGCGCTCGGGTATCCAGACCCGAACGACCCGAACCAGTATTGCGGCACCAAAACGAGGATCTATTACACGGTCAGCGACGTATACCTTTCGGCTCTTTTTGACCGCTGCCTTTCCACTGAACTTGACTATCAGGAAAGACACCCGGAGTCGCCGTACGTTTACAATGAGGTCGACGCCGCGCCGTGGGACGCAGAGCAAGCATGGCGGCTCTATAACACCGACACGGGGGAATGGTGTGATTACTGGCTGCTTATGCGCGGCACGCGCATTCTGAAGCTTGTGACGACTGATTTGGAGATGACCGATGCGCGCATGGCCATCGTCGGCGAAAAGTTGCTGAATGCAGACGCAAAGTAACGCAAAAAAGGAGCATCCTTTCGGATGCTCCTTTTTCAATACGGTAGAAGCAGCAATTACTGCTTGTCGTACAGGTCGATGAGCTTGGTGAGGTGCTCGTAACGCTCCTTGGCCGCGTCCTCGTTGCGGGTGAAGAGACCCTCCGCACGCTCGGGGAACTCGCGGGTCAGGCGGCTGTAACGCGCCTCGTTCATCAGGAATTCACGGTAACCGCCGGCAGGAGCCTTGGAGTCGAGCGTGAACTTCTTGTCAGCCGCGGGATTGAAGCGGAACAGGTTCCAGTAGCCGCACTCGACGGCCTTCTTCATTTCCTTCTGGCAGTTGATCATGCCGCCCTTGATGGAGTGCATCTCGCAGGGGCTATAGCCGATGATCAGGGACGGGCCGTTGTAAGCCTCAGCCTCGGTGATGGCCTTGATGGTCTGGGCCGGGTTGGCGCCCATGGCGATCTGCGCGACGTAGATGTAGCCGTAGCTCATCGCGATCTCAGCAAGGCTCTTCTTCTTGGTTTCCTTACCGGCAGCCGCGAACTGAGCGACCTGACCGATGTTGGAAGCCTTGGAAGCCTGACCGCCGGTGTTGGAGTAGACCTCGGTATCGAAGACGAAGACGTTGACGTTCTTGTTCTGAGCAAGCACGTGGTCCACGCCGCCGAAGCCGATATCGTAAGCCCAACCGTCGCCGCCGAAGATCCAAACGGACTTCTTGGAGAGGTAATCCTTCTTGTCGAGGATCTCAGCAACGAGCTTGCAGGCATCGCAGTCGCAGAACTTCTCGCCCTTGGCCTTGAGCTCGGCGGCGTGCTCAGCGAACTTGGGCACAGCGGCCAGCTCGTCGACGGTGGCGATGTTCGCCTGCAGGGCTGCGACGTATTCCTTCGTGGCCTCGGCGTTGGCGTTGCCGTCGTCCTTGGTGTCGAGCCACTTCTGAGCGGCTTCCTTCAGTGCGGGCTGGGTCCACTCGATGGCAAGGAGCTGCTCGGTCTTGGCCATCAGATCCTCGCGGATCTTCTCCTGGCCGACATACATACCGAAGCCGTGCTCGGCGTTGTCCTCGAACAGGGAGTTGCACCATGCCGGGCCGTGGCCGTTCTTATCCGTGCAGTACGGAGAGGTAGCGCCGGGGCCGCCCCAAATGGACGAGCAGCCGGTGGCGTTGGAGATGTACATACGGTCGCCGAAGAGCTGAGTGACGAGACGGGCATAGCTGGTCTCGGCGCAGCCTGCGCAGGAGCCGGAGAACTCGAGCATGGGCTGCTTGAACTGGCTGCCCTTGACGGTGAGATCCTGCATGTCCTTCTTGTCGGAGACCTTGGAGACGCAGTAGTTGAACACATCCTGCTCGGGAAGCTCGGACTCCTGGCCAACCATCGTCAGAGCACCGACCGGGCACTGGCCGACGCAAACGCCGCAGCCCATACAGTCGAGCGGGGAGATGGCCATCGTGTACTTGTAAACACCCTTGCCCTTGCCGGCCTTGATGTCGACGATCTTGGCATTAGCGGGAGCATTCTTGGCCTCTTCCTCGGTGAGAGCGAAGGGACGGATGGTGGCGTGCGGGCAGACGTAAGCGCAGTTGTTGCACTGAATGCACTTCGTCTCGTCCCAGGTGGGAACGGAAACGGCAACGCCGCGCTTTTCGTAAGCGGCAGCGCCGAGCTCCCACTGGCCGTCCACGTGAGGCATGAAGGCGGAAACGGGCAGGCTGTCGCCGTCCATCTTGTCCACGGGATCGAGGATGTTCTTGACCTGCTCGACGAGCTCGGCCTTGCCCTCGTAGGAGACGGCCTCGTCAGCGTCGACAGCGTTCGCCCAATCGGCGGGAACGTCGATCTTGGTGTAGGCGGTGGCACCGAGGTCGATGGCCTTGTGGTTCATATCGACGACGTCCTGGCCCTTCTTCAGGTAGGAGTGCGTCGCGGCGTCCTTCATGTACTGGATGGCCTGCTCTTCGGGCATGACCTTTGCCAGGGAGAAGAACGCGGACTGGAGGATGGTGTTGTTGCGCTTGCCCATGCCGATCTTGATGGCAAGGTCGATGGCGTTGATGGTGTAGAGCTGGATGTTGTTCTTGGCGATGTAGCGCTTGGCATCCGCCTTGAGGTGGTGGTTCAGCTCATCGAAGTCCCACTGGCAGTTGATCATGAACACGCCGCCGGGCTTGACATCGTTGACCATCTTGAAGCCCTTGGTGATGTAGCTGGGGTTGTGGCAGGCGACGAAGTCGGCCTTGTTGATGTAGTAGGGGCTGCGGATGGGCTTGTCGCCGAAGCGCAGGTGGGAGATCGTCACGCCGCCGGTCTTCTTGGAGTCGTACTGGAAGTAGGCCTGGACGTACTTGTCGGTGTGGTCGCCGATGATCTTGATGGAGTTCTTGTTCGCGCCGACGGTACCGTCGCCGCCGAGACCCCAGAACTTGCACTCGATGGTGCCCTCGGCTGCGGTGTTCGGGCAGTTCTTGTCTTCGGGCAGGGAGAGGTTCGTCACGTCATCGACGATGCCGATGGTGAACTGACGCTTGGGCTCCGCCTTGGCAAGCTCGGTGTAAACAGCGAACACGGAAGCGGGCGGGGTGTCCTTGGAGCCGAGACCGTAACGGCCGCCGATGACGGTCTTGTCGGTGATGCCGGCGTTGGCCAGCGCGGTGACGACGTCGAGATAGAGGGGCTCGCCCTGTGCGCCGGGCTCCTTGGTGCGGTCGAGGACCGCGATCTTCTTGGCGGTGGCGGGGATGGCCTCGATCAGGCGCTCAGCCTTGAACGGGCGGTACAGACGGACCTTGATGAGACCGACCTTCTCGCCGTGGGCGTTGAGGTAGTCGATGACTTCCTCGGCCACGTCGCAGATGGAGCCCATCGCGATGATGACGCGGTCAGCGTCGGGCGCGCCGTAGTAGTTGAAGAGCTTGTAGTCGGTGCCGAGCTTCTCGTTGATCTTGCCCATGTACTTTTCCACGACTTCGGGGAGAGCGTCGTAGTACTGGTTGCAGGCCTCGCGGTGCTGGAAGAACGTATCACCGTTCTCATGGGAGCCGCGCATGGCGGGATGCTCGGGGTTGAGGGCGTGCTCGCGGAACGCTTTGACAGCGTCCATGTCGCACATGTCGGCGAGATCCTTGTAATCCCACACGGCGATCTTCTGGATCTCGTGGGAGGTGCGGAAACCGTCGAAGAAGTTGATGAACGGGACCTTGCCGGAAAGTGCGGCCAGGTGTGCCACGGGGGAGAGATCCATCACTTCCTGCACGTTGCCCTCGCACAGCATGGCGAAACCGGTCTGGCGGCAGGCCATGACGTCGGAGTGATCGCCGAAGATGTTCAGCGCGTGGGTCGAAACAGTACGGGCGGAGACGTGGAACACGCAGGGGAGCTGCTCAGCTGCGATCTTGTACATGTTCGGGATCATCAGCAGCAGGCCCTGAGAGGCCGTGTAGGTGGTGGTCAGAGCACCGGCACCGAGGGAGCCGTGCACTGCGCCGGCAGCACCGGCTTCGGACTGCATCTCGACGACCTTGACCTGGCTGCCGAAGATGTTTTTCAGGCCATTTGCAGACCACTGGTCGACCAGGTCGGCCATCGGGGAGGACGGCGTAATGGGATAAATTGCCGCAACTTCACTGAAAGCATAGCTTACGTGAGCCGCAGCATTATTGCCGTCCATGGATTTCATTTTTCTTGCCATAAATGAACCTCCTATTTATTTCACCGTCAAAAAACGGTTCTTCTGCGTGTGAACGCAAAATTCAACGATGACACTATAGCACACTTTTTTCGCTATGTAAACGCCTTGTTCCCGCAAAAACATTCACTATTTTGCAACAATAGGTTCAATTCCTTTTATTTTTCGAGAACTTTTGCGAGGATTTATTGATTTTGTGCAAAATGTGCAAAAATGCGCGGAGGGGGATTTGCCTGATGCAAAAAATGTGCTATACTAATTGCAAACTGTACGATTCGATGCGAAAGAGGGAGGAAAACAGTATGGTCACAGCGGTGCGCTCGCTCGGCCTTCAGGGCATCTCGGGCTACGAGGTCACGGTGGAATGCTTTTTATCCGGGGGCCTGCCTGCGTTTGACATCGTCGGCCTTGGCGACACGGCTGTCAAGGAATCGCGCGAGCGCGTGCGCGCGGCAGTAAAAAACTGCGGTGTGAAGTTCCCTGTCTCGCGCATCACGGTGAACCTTGCCCCCGCGGGTCGGAAAAAGGAGGGCACGCTCTATGACCTGCCCATCCTGCTCGGCATCCTCGCCTGTGCGGAGGAAATAAAGCCCCCTGCCAAGGACGCGGCCTTTGTCGGCGAGCTCTCGCTGACCGGCACGCTTCGCGCGGTGAACGGCGTTTTGCCGATGGCGATGGCCGCGGTGCGCGCGGGCATCAGGACGCTCTACGTCCCCGCGGCGAACGCAGCGGAGGCGACGCTTGCCGACGGCGTGACCGTTTACGGCGTGCCGGACGTCGTGTCGCTCGTGCAGCATTTGAAGGGTGAAAAGAAGCTCTCGCCCCAGCCGAAGTGGCAGGCGGAGCAGACGAGCGAGACCGGCCCAGACTTTTCCGACGTCATGGGACAGGAAAATGTCAAGCGCGCGCTGGAGATCGCCGCTGCGGGCGGACACAATATCCTGCTCATCGGCTCGCCCGGCGCGGGCAAATCCATGCTGGCGCGGCGGCTTCCGTCGATCCTGCCCGACATGACACGAAAGGAAGCACTTGAGGCGACCGAGATCTGGTCAGTCGCGGGATTGACCGACAGCTCGCACCCGATGCTGCTGCACCGCCCGTTCCGCGCCCCGCACCACACGCTCTCCGCTTCCGCGATGACCGGCGGCGGGCAGACGCCCAAGCCCGGTGAAATTTCGCTCGCGCACCACGGCGTGCTTTTTTTAGATGAGCTCCCCGAATTCCACCGCGACGTGCTCGAAGTGCTACGCGCGCCCATCGAGGACGGCGAGGTCACCATCACCCGCGCCGCGGGCAGCATCACGCTGCCGAGCCGCTTCATGCTCGTCGGCGCGATGAACCCCTGCCGCTGCGGCTGGTACGGCCACCCCTCGGGGCGCTGCCACTGCACCAAGCAGCAGGTGGAAAAATACGTCGAAAAGATTTCCGGCCCGATGCTCGACCGCATGGACCTGCACGTGAACGTCCCGAGCGTCGAGTTCGAGGCCATGCGCCGGCGCGAAAAGGCGGAGTCCTCCGCCGACGTCAAAGCGCGCGTGAACGCCGCGCGCGACATCCAGAAGCAGCGCTTTTCCGGCACGAATATCACCTGCAACGCGCAGATGACGCCCGCGATGGTGGGCGAGTTCTGCACGCTGGACGCCGCGGGCGAAAAACTCTTGAAAGGCGCGTTCGAGCGCCTTGGCCTCACGGCCCGAAGCCACGATAGATTGCTGCGCGTGGCGCGCACGATCGCCGACCTCGACGGCAGCGAGAAGATCGAGGCGCATCATCTGGCCGAGGCCATCCAGTACCGCAACACGGATATTTTACAGGGGTGAATGAGATGAAAAGGTATGACTACATCCAGTTTGGCGCGCTTTCCATTTTGAGCCATATCGCCCAAGGGGCGGCTTTTATCCTGTTGTTCGCGGCGTTCGGCGGCACGGGGTCGACCTCGTCCTTTACGTTTGCCACGCCCGTCGGGCTCGCGCTCGGCGTCGCCTATGTGGCGGCGCTTTCATTCCTGTTCGGCTGGGGCCTGCGGCCGGACCGGGGCATCGACAAAAATTGCTGCTGGAATGCGGCGATCGTGCTCTATGTGCTGAATCTTGCCTCGCTTCTTGTGATGCCTGTCCCGTTCGGCTCGGGGAGCATCCTTGCGATGATCTGGGAGCTGCCGATGGCGCCCGCCATGGTCGGGATCAACGGGGTGAGCGGAGAGGGCACGATGTTCAGCTATGCGCTCTTTGCCCTGCTGGCCGCCGTTGAGCCGCTGTGCTTTACACTGGGGCTCACCCGCAAAGGGAAAAAGCCTGCCAAATCCGAAACCAACGAAAATTCAGCCGTATCTTCCGCCGATGCGGAAGCGGCCATAACAAATGAGGAGAACAATACCAATGCATGAAATGATCCTGTGCAAGCTCGGCGAGGTCGTGCTCAAGGGCCTGAACCGCCGCAGCTTCGAAGATAAGCTGATGTCGAACGTCAACCGCCGCGTGTCGAAATGCGGCAATTTCCGCGTCTACTCCAAGCAGAGCACCATCTATGTCGAGCCCAAGGACGACGAGTGCGACATCGAGGCCGCGTTTGAGAGCTGCAAGAAGGTCTTCGGCATCATCGCCGTTTCGAAGGCGCTGCCGTGCGAAAAGGACATCCAGAAGATCATCTCCGCGGCGAAAAATTACCTTGCGTGCGACATGCGCACGGCCAGGAGCTTCAAGGTCGAGAGTAAGCGCGCTGACAAGACATTCCCCTTGACGTCCATCCAGATTTCCCAGCAGGTCGGCGGCGCGCTGCATCAGGCGTTCCCGACGTGCGAGGTCAACGTCCACGACCCCGAGCTCGTCGTGCATATCGAAATTCGCGACGATGCGGCCTATGTCCACGGCCCCGCTGAAGAGGGCGCGGGCGGCCTGCCCATCGGCATGGGCGGCGTGGCGGTCAGCCTGCTCTCCGGCGGCATCGACTCGCCCGTCTCGTCCTACATGATCGCCAAGCGCGGCGTCAAGCTCGAAATGGTGCACTTCTTCTCCCCACCGTACACGTCCGATGAGGCGAAGGAGAAGGTGCTTTCCCTTGCCAAGCTCTTAGTCCCTTGGTGCGGGCGGCTGACGGTGCAGATCGTGCCGTTTACCGAGATCCAGGAGGAGATCAGAAGAAACTGCCCCGAGGAATTCTTCACGCTCATCATGCGCCGCTTTATGATGCGCATCTCCCAGCGCGTGGCCGATCAGGTCAAGGCCAAGGCGCTCGTCACGGGCGAGAACCTCGGTCAGGTCGCGTCTCAGACGATGGAGGCCCTGCGCGTGACCGAGGACGTGGTCGACCTGCCCGTCCTGCGCCCGCTCATCGGCATGGATAAGGAAGAGATCGTGCGACTGTCGAGAAAAATCGGCACATTTGACACATCAATCTTACCCTACGAGGACTGCTGCACGGTCTTCACCCCGCGCCATCCGCGCACGAAGCCAAACCTTGACGAGGTCCGCGAGGCCGAGGCTGTCCTTGATATCGAGGGCCTCATCGACCGCGCGATGACGAACCGTGAATTTGTGCGCATCAAGTTCTGAAAGGAAGTCTTATTATGGCGGAAAAAACAGTCGAACAGCGCTGTTATGAAGCGCTCAAGGCGCGCGGCGTGACCTTCGCCGCGGCGGAGAGCTGCACCGGCGGCCTCATTGCCAAGCGCATCACGGATGTGCCGGGTGCGTCGGGCGTGTTCATGGGCGGCGTCGTGAGCTATACGAATATCGTTAAGCACCGCGTGCTCGGCGTTCCGGCGGACATGCTGGAAGAGTACGGCGCGGTGTCCGCGCCCGTCGCCCGCGCAATGGCCGAGGGCGCACGCAAGGCGACGACGGCGGACTGCGCCGTCAGCGTCACGGGCGTCGCTGGACCCGACCGCGACGAGCGGGGAAATCCCGTCGGCACGGTATTTATCGGATTTTCCTCTGCCGAGGAGACAATCGCCGAGCGCTTTGACTTCGGCGTAAAGTCCCGCGCAGAGATTCGCGAGGAAGCCGCGGACGAAGCCTTCAAACTGCTGGAAGAGAAGCTGAAGGAAGCATAAGGGCCGAGAGCCGTGAGAAAGGAGAAAACATGAAAAGGAACACCGGACTGTTGCTTGTTGCACTGTTAGCGGCGCTGACGCTTTTGGTGTCAGGCTGCGGAGAAAAGCAGCAAACGCCGGACGGCGCACCGGACGAACCCCTGATGCAGGAGAAAGACCTGACGATCGAGCCGAAGCCGGACGCGAACTTTACGCTGGAGCTGCCGGATGGTTTCCTGAGCCTTGGGGCGGACTACGAGCCGAACGGGAAAACGGAGAATACGACCTACGACAGCGACGGGATGCTGCCCTATGACTTTGCGCGCCATTACGATGCGGACGCGCAGCTCGTCGTCGGGACGGATTACTACCCTGAAACAGGGCGCGAGGTCATCAGCTATCTGCGCACCGGCGCTGTGGGCGTGGGAACGCCGCGCGGCGTCAAGGTCGGCGACAGCGAGAAAGCGCTGCTGACGGAATACCCGGAAGCGCTTTACTGCATCGCGGCAGACGAGTCCGAGCTCTATGACGGCTACAGCGACGAAAGCGGCTACGGTGAGCCTGCGTATGACTTCGACCGCGCCTACGTCTGGCAGCCGCAGACGCCGCAGGACGACGGAAACTATGACGTCCGCGACATTGCGTTTTACCTGAAAGACGGCACGGTGAGCGCGATCACGATGACAAAGCCGTATGCGTTCCGATTTGCCTACGGCGTGGACCGCGACGCGGCGCTGCGCCTTGCGGACGAGAACCGCGCGCAGCTGTGCGGAAAGTGAAAAAAGGAACAAAAAGCGAGGGACGCGTGAGCGTCCCTCGCTTTTTACTGTATTTAATAGGTGCCGGGATCAAAGCTCGAGCGCGAGCTGCGCGTCGTCTGGCGCGGAAACATCCAGCCCGAATTCGCTCGGCAGGTAGCGCGGGCAGACGTTTTCGCCCGTCGTGATGACGGACGCGGCAAGGCGCGTGCCGATCTCGCAGGATTCCATCATCGTTTTGCCGTAGGTCTGGCCGATGACCGCGCCGGCAAAAAACGCGTCGCCCGCGCCGGTCGTGTCCTTGACATCGACCTTCTTTGCGGGGCAGTAGCCGTCCTCGCCGTCGAGCGTGGCGAACACCGCACCCTGCGCGCCCATCGTGACGACCATACGGCGGATCTGCGCGCCGCGGACCTTGTCGCGCAGGATGGGGAGCATCTCGTCGGGGGAGAGACCGTCGTAATTTTCCGAAAACAGGATGCCCGCCTCCTGCTGGTTGCAGATGAAGCAGTGCACTGAGCGCAGGAAGTCGCGCCGCTCGATGGCGATGCTCATGTTGGACACGACCGCGTAGACGGGCTTATGGTACTTTTCCGCCAGCGCGAACGTGCGCTTGACGATGTCCTTTTCCATGTCGATCTCGAGCAGAATGCTGTCGGCCTGCGAGAAAATTTCGTCGCCTTGCTCGTCGAGAATGCCGACGATAGGGTGCAGGTCGGGACGCTTGGAGATGGACGCGGTCACATCGCCCGTGTTGTCGAAGATGGCGAGCCATGTGCCCATGCCGTCGGGCGTTGTGCGGATATAGCGCGTGTCGACCTTGTGGCTCTGGAGCTTTTTGACAACGTCCGCGCCCGCGCTCGTGTCGTCGACAAGGCTCACGAATGTCGGCCGCAGCTCGACGTTCGCGATGTCCTCGACGATGTTGCGGCTCACGCCGCCGTGTACCTGCACGACGCGGCCCGCGTTGCGCCCGCCGGGGATGTAGGAAGAGAGGGGATAGCCCTTGATATCGACAAACACCGCGCCCATCACGACAATACTCATGGAAACGTCCTCCGAAGTTAAGTGTTATACTCAGTATACCATGCTTTTTAGGGATTGCAAAGCGGAGAATATAAGGGGGAACGGGGCGAACCGACCGGTTCGCCCCGTTCCTATGAGAGAAAAGAGAGTGGAGAGCAAGTTAATCCTTGATGCGCGCCTTCTGCGCCTCGACATTGCGAATGGCGAAGAGCGTGCCGACCGTCAGCACGACGCCGATGGCGAGGCAGACGATCCAGTTCTGGATAAAGCCCGCGAGCACAAAGCACACAAAGCTCAGGCACGCGACCGTGATGGCATAGGGCAGCTGCGTGGCGACGTGGTTGACATGCTCCACCTGCGCACCGGCGGAGGACATGATGGTCGTGTCGGAGATGGGGGAGCAGTGGTCGCCGCACACGGCGCCCGCGCAGCAGGCGGAAATACCGATGTAGAGCAGCGCGCTGTCGCTGGGGAAGATGGCCGTGACAATGGGGATCAGGATGCCGAACGTGCCCCAGGACGTGCCGGAGGCAAAGGCCAGCACGCACGCGACGAGGAAGATGACGGCGGGCAGCATATTGTAAAGGCCTTCAGAGGCAGCGTACATCAGATCGTGCACATAGTCTGCGGCACCCAGCGCGTTGAGCGTGGTCTTGAGGGAGACGGCCAGTGTCAGGATGATGATCGGGGAGATCATGGCCTGGAAGCCCTTGGGGATGCAGCCCATAGCCTCGCGGAAGCCGACGACGCGGCGGGCGACGAGGTAGATGACCGTGAGCACCAGCGCGATGATGCCGCCCCAGGGGAGGCCGACGAACGCGTCCGTGTTGCCGAACGCACCGATGAAGTCGCCGGCGTAATCGGTGCAGCCGGACGTGTCAGCGCCGAAGAAGCCGCCGACGTAGAGCATGCCGATGGTGCAGAGGATGATGAGCATAATGACGGGAATGACAAGGTCGATGACGCGGCCCTTGGGGTTGGCGTTCTCCTCGGTGCTGCCGGCGCTGCCGGAGAGGTCACCCGTATTGCGGGCGCGCTCTTCAAACCCGCGCATCGGGCCGTAGTCGAACTTGAGCAGCGTGAGCGTGATGATGAAGACGAATGTCAGAAGGGAATAGAAGTTATAGGGAATGGCTCGGATGAAGAGCTGGATGCCGGAAATGCCGGTGTCAAGGTCTTCGGCCGTGGAGGACACGGCGGCCGCCCAGGACGAGATCGGCGCGATCATGCACACGGGAGCGGCAGTGGCGTCGATGAGGTAGGCGAGCTTGGGACGAGAGATCTGGTGGCGGTCGGTCACCGGACGCATGACTGAGCCGACGGTCAGGCAGTTGAAATAGTCGTCGATGAAAATGAGGATGCCGAGGATGAACGTCGCAAGCTGCGCGCCCACGCGGGTGTGGATGTTCTTTTCCGCCCAGCGGCCAAAGGCCGCGCTGCCGCCTGCTAAGTTGACGAGCGCCACGATGATGCCGAGCAAGACGAGGAAGAGAAAGATGCCCGCGTTGTCCGCGATCGCAGCGATGATGCCATCGTTGACGATCATGTCGATCGTGGCGACGGGGGCAAAGTCGCAGGCGAAGAGCGCGCCGATCACGACGCCGATAAAGAGAGACGAGTACGCCTCCTTGGTGATCAGCGCCAGCGTAATGGCGATGATGGGGGGCACGAGCGCCCAGAAGGTTCCGACAAATTGCATGATGTTTCTCCTTTCCTGTGCCGCAAACACAGAGCAAAAAAATTAAGCCATGATTTCCATCATGACTTAACACAAAAACATCAAACAACCGATGTGAAACACATCAAAGCTCCTGATCGCGTCGATCATGACAGCACTCCGTCCTTCCGGACGACAGTCCGCCGGGTATTTCCCGACGACCCAAGTATCGACAAAACAGGGATTTTATCGACCCTTCGGCGGCGTCCCCTTTCGCACCCCACGGTCTCCTGCCGTTTTGTCGGGGGCTACTCATGTCAGCCGCGCCTCTATCAAGACTTATGAAATTGCTTGCAGTATACACCTTTTTTCGATTCTGTCAAGCGAAAAAGCATGTTTTGCCGAAAAATAGTCAAAGATTATGCGGATGGGCGCCAAATGACGAAAAAAGCAAACAGTTTTTGTGAAAAACAGAGAGGACTCAAGCCCCGCAGTAGGCGAGCTTGAGCAGGCGGCAGAAAAGCTCGCTCCACGTGAGGTGCGGTATGCTCTCGCCCGCGAGCAGCGGAAGCGATGCGACCGGCGTGCCGTTTGCGTCGAAAATGTCGAGCGTGCCGAGCGGCTCGCCCTCCTCAATGGGCGCATCAATGCTCTCGGGCAGCGAGACGGCCTGCGTCAGGCCGTTTGTGCGGCTCTTTTCGAGAAGCAGGGCGTTTTCGCTCGTCAGAACGCTCTGCACCGTCTTCTGCGTGCCGAGCGTCACGGGCACGGCGGGCAGCGGCGATTCGGGAGTGACGGTGACGAGCGAATACGCCGCAAAGCCGTAATTCAAAAGCGCCTTGGCGTCAGAAAAGCGCTTGTCGCTCGTGCTGCCGCCTAAGATGACCGCGATGAGCTCCATGCCGTCCTTTTCCGCGGTCGCGCTGATGCAGTATTTGGCCGAATCGGTCGAGCCGGTCTTGAGTCCTGTCGCGCCGGGATAAAAGCGCACGAGCTTGTTGGTGTTGACGAGCATGGATGCCCCGTCGCGCAGCGAGTCCATCCAGATCGTCGTAAAGCGGCGGATGTCGGGGTGGTGCCAAATGAGCTCGCGCGACATGAGCGCGATGTCGTAGGCCGAGGTGACATGCCCGTCCGCGGGCAGGCCCGTGCAGTTGACAAAGTGCGTGTCGTTCATGCCGAGCTCTTTGGCTCGCTCGTTCATGCGCGCGACAAACGCTTCCTCGCTGCCCGCCAGGTGCTCGCCGAGCGCGACGGCCGCGTCGTTGCCGGAGACGACGCACACGGCCTTGATGAGGTCTTCGACGCGCATCTGCTCGCCCTCTTTGAGCCAGATCTGGCTGCCGCCCATCGATGCGGCGTGCGCGCTGCCTGTGACGGTATCGTCATACGAGAGCGCGCCGGAGTCGATGGCCTCCATCGTTAAAAGCAGCGTCATCACCTTCGTCACGCTCGCGGGCTCGCGCGGCGTGTGTTCATCCTTGGCAAAGAGCACCGTGCCGGTCTGCTTTTCCATCAGCAGCGCGGAGGGGGCGTCGAGCGTGAGCTCGTCGGCACGCACGGGCACGCACAAAAGCAGCGCGAACAGCAGGATCATCGGGAACATTCGTTTCATGGCGGAGCTCCTTTCTTCGTTTGGCAAAGAATATGAAAGAATCAGCGACAACATGAATATTTCGCCTTGAAATGACACGAAGAATATGATATACTCCATCTGTTCGCAGGGTTGGTATATCGGTATTACAGCGGCTTCCCAAGCCGTTAAGGCGGGTTCGACTCCCGTACCCTGCTCCAAAAAAGGGGAGACACACCGTGTGGTGTGTCTCCCTTTTTTGGAACCTGTAGGACATTAAAAAGCACAGGGGCAAGTGAATTGCCCCTGTGCAAATGCTTTTGCGCAGCAAAAGCATTTTACGGCGCAAAAGCGCCGAGGGGAACGGAGTGGGTAAGAGTGCCTGCGTCGATTGGTGGTGCGCAGCGCTGTTGCCGCGGAGCGGCAAGGCGCGATGGAGTGCGGGACTGATGACGATGGCTGCTGCGTCGATTGGGACTGCGGGGTGCTCTTGCCCTGACGGGCAATTCGCGATGGGGGTGCAGTCCTGATGATGGCTGATGCGTCGATTGGAAACGTGAAGCGCTGTTGCCCCGTAGGGGCGATTTGCGATGGCAATTATTGTTCGGCGGTGGTATTGTCTTTGGGGGACGAGGGTTTGCCTTCGGCGGTCAGGATGCAGGTGAGGACAAAGGCGGCGTAGAGGATGGCACAGACGATATCCGGATTGTGGAGATGGTCAAAAAGGAACGTACGGAATGCGATGCGGGTGAAAAATGCGCCGCCCACGATTACAATGAGGAAGTGCTTCAGAATGTGCAGAAAACGTCTGTAAAATGTTGCTTCTTCCGTCGACATATACGGGTTCAGGGTCTCTTTCCAATTCATAGTGTTCTCTCCTTATTATCTCTCTTTAAGTAGGAGAAAATGCTCGCTTTTAGTATACGAAATGTTTAAATGGGGGTCAAGAGGGCGGAGGAGAATGCGCCTATCTCTGCTGCACCCTCCAAAATACAAGTCGCAGAAAAAGAGAAAAAGTTTCCACGATCAGAGGAAAGCTGCGGAAAAATCTTTACAGGCGAAAAAATTTGCGTTATCTTAATACAAGATCAAGAGCGCCGCCGAACAGGGGAAACCCGGTTTGGCGGCTTTTTATGTTTGTGTGTCAGGAGGAAAGAAAAATGATCGGTGTGATCGTCAACGTGCTGGCGGTGGCGCTGGGCGGCGTTCTGGGAACGGTGTTCAGCAAGAAGCTCTCCACCCGCTTTACCACAGAGCTCAACAAGGTGTTCGGCGTGTGCGCCATCGGCATGGGCATCAGCTCGGTGCCGCTGATGGAGAACATGCCCGCGGTGATACTGGCCGTCGTGGCGGGCACGGCGCTCGGCCTTGCGTGCCATCTGGGCGAGTGGATCAGCCGCGGCGGCGAACTGATGGAAAAGCCCATCGGCAAGCTCCTCGGCAAGAGAAACGGGGACGACGAGGACGGCCTTCCGCGCGAGGAATACCTCTCGCTTCTGGTGACGGGCATCGTGCTCTTCTGCTCGAGCGGCACGGGCATTTACGGCTGCCTTGACGCGGGCATGACGGGAAACGCGACGGTGCTTTTGAGCAAGTCGATTTTGGACTTTTTTACCGCGATGGCCTTTGCCTGCAATTTGGGCGCGGTGACATCGCTCGTGGCGGTGCCGCAGGCGGCGGTGTTTTTTGCGCTGTTTTTCGCCGCCAAGGCGATCTATCCGCTTACGACGCCGACGATGATCGGCGACTTCAAGGCCTGCGGAGGATTTCTGCTCATCGCAACGGGCTGCCGCATCGCCAAGATGCAGGACTTCCCCGTGGCGGACATGATCCCGGCGATGGTGCTCGTGATGCCGCTGAGCGCCCTGTGGACCAATTACATTGCGCCGCTTCTCTGAGCGCATGGAAAAAAGCACCGCTGCCCAAAAAGGCAGCGGTGCTTGCATTTTTGCGTTATGTAAATTATAATGAAACAGATCATTGACAACAGACGGAGGCAAACACATGAAAAAGGTCGCATTGGTCACCGGCTCGTCCCGCGGCATCGGCCGCGCGGTCGCGGCGGAGCTCGCGCGGGACGGCTATGCCGTGTGCATCAATTACTATGAACGAAAGGACAAGGCCGACGAGCTTGTCGCGCTGCTGCGCGCCGAAGGCCGCGAGGCCATCGCCGTGCAGGCGGACGTGTCAAAGCGCAGCGAGGTGAACGCCATGGTCGCGCAGTGCGAGCGCGAGCTCGGTAAGATCACGCTGCTCGTGAACAACGCGGGCGTCGCCGGTCAGGCGCTCTTTCAGGATGTGACGGACGAGATGTGGGAGCGCTACTTCGGCGTGAACTTAAACGGTGCGCGCAACACCATTCAGGCGGTGCTGCCGAACATGCTGCACGAAAAGAGCGGCTGCATCGTGAACATTTCGTCGATCTGGGGCCAGCACGGCGCGTCGTGCGAGGTGACGTATTCCTGCACGAAGCACGCGCTCATTGGCCTGACGCGCTCGCTCGCGATGGAGCTGGCGCCGAGCGGCATCCGCGTCAACTGCGTTGCCCCCGGCGTCATCGAGACCGATATGGTCAAGGTACTGGGCGAGGAAACGCTCAAGGACCTTGCCGAGCAAACGCCGCTCGGCCGCCTCGGCAAGCCCGAGGACATCGCCGCGGCGGTCGCGTATCTCGCGTCTGACAAGGCGTCGTTCGTCACGGGTCAGGTGCTCGCGGTGGACGGGGCGTTCGTGCTCTGAGTCAGCGCCCTGTGCTGCCAAAGCCCCCCTCGCCGCGCACGGTCTCGGGCAGGGTGTCGACCTGCTCAAATTCCATCGGCAAAAACGGCAGCAGCACGAGCTGGGCGACGCGGTCACCGTGGCGCACGGTGCGCTCTTCGTTGCTGTCGTTGTGCAGGGCCACGAAGCATTCGCCGCGGTAGTCACTGTCGATGACGCCGAGGCAGTTTGCCGGACGGAGCCCCTGCTTGGAAGCTAAGCCGCTTCTGGCGACAACTGCGCCGAACGTGCCCTCCGGCAGGGCAAAGGAAAGACCGGTCGGCAGCATAGCCGTCGCGTGCGGCGGGATGATGAGCTCTTTGTCGCCGTCCAGGCAGGCGTAAAGGTCATAGCCGGCGGCGAAAGCGGAGCCGCGCGTGGGGAGCTTTGCGCCCTCGCGCAGCAGCTTGATCGAAACGTTGGACATGGGGGAAAACCTCCTTTTTTTGCATGCGAAACATTATAAAGCCTGTGCAAAAGAAAAGCAAGCGCGGTGCAAAAAGGGAGTATCTGGCACAAGAATAAGAATTTTCCCTTGCCAAACGGGGGAAGTTCTGCTATTATACTATGATGTAATGTTTCCGCCTGATGCAGGCGCTTACAAAACGACAACCTTTTTTGGAGGCTTGGATAGATGGCAAAAAACAACGATAAGCGGGCAGAGCGCATGGCCAGAAGCGATCGCAACGTCAATCGTGCGATCACGGTGCTCATGGCCGGCGTCATTGCTGAATTTTATCTTTTGATGGTGAACAACTACTATGTCAAAGGCGGCGTCGGTCAGGTGCTCACGATGATGACTGTGCTTCAGGTCATCGACTACATCGGCTGCGCGCTGTTCGGCGCGGGCCTTGTCGTCTGGCTGATGCGCAAAAAGTGGACGCGCTTCGCGCCCGCCGCGCCGTGGCTCTTATGCATCGGCTTTTTCTTCGCCGTGTCGTCAATCCTGATGCTCAAGGTCTACCCGCAGGGCACGACGATGATGTGCGTGATCGTGCCGGTCGTGATGCTCATCGGCATCGTGTTCCTGCTCTATCCGCGTGAGTTTTCCGTGCAGGCCGTGGGCCTGACGGCGTCGCTGATGGCGATGTACCTCATCCACCGCGGCAGCGGGAGCGACACGTGGGGCGGCATCGTCACCGGATGCAGCATCCTCGCGATCTGCGTGGTCGCGGTGCTTGGTGTCGCTGTTTTCAAGGCGAGCAAGAACGACGGCAAGCTTAAAAAGCTCGGCGATCTTCGCATCGTGTCGCAGGACGGCGACTATAAGCTCATTTACGCTGTGCTTGCCGTGTGCGCGCTGGCTATCATGGCGGCGCTCGCCGTCAGCAGCATCGCCTACTACGGCCTCTGGGTGCTGGCGATTGGCACATTCCTCCTCGCGGTGTACTACACGGTGAAAATGATGTAAAAAAATCAAAAGGAAGGCGAGTCCATTTGGACTCGCCTTCCTTTTTGGCTTTTTATATGTCGCGACGTCCTTCTAAAGCCCGCATCAGCGTCGCGTCGTCGGCGAATTCGAGGTGGCCGCCGACGGGGATGCCGTAGGCAAGGCGCGTGACGCGCACGCCGAACGGCCGCAGCAGGCGGGCAAGGTACATCGCCGTCGCCTCACCCTCAGTGTCGGGGTTCGTGGCCATGATGACCTCTTCGATGTTCCCCTGCGCCACGCGGTCGAGCAGCGGCTTAATCTCCAAATCGTCGGGCCCCACATGGTTCATCGGCGAGATGACGCCGTGCAGCACGTGGTAGCGGCCGTTGTATTCGCGTGCGCGCTCGATGGCGACGACATCGCGCGGGTCGGCGACGACGCAGATGACATGTTCATCACGCTTCGGCGACGAGCAGATGGGGCAGAGGCCGCCGTCCGTCAGATTGCGGCAGACGGGGCAGAACGTGACGGTGCGCTTGGCGTCGACGATGGCATCGGCAAAGGCCTTGGCCTCCTCTTCGGGCAGGCTCAGCACGAAAAACGCGAGCCGCTGTGCGCTCTTGCTGCCGATGCCGGGCAGGCGCGCGAACTGCTCAACGAGCTTTTCGAGCGCCGCGGGAAAGTATTCCATGGACTTAACCTCTCAGCTCTTTGATCTTGGCGGGGATATCCGCGGCCTTGTAGACGGCGGAGCCCGCGACGAGCACGTTTGCGCCCGCCTCGATGCAGGTTTTGCACGTCACGGCGTCGACGCCACCGTCGACCTCGAGCTCGCAGTCAAGGTTTCTCTCGTCGATGTAGCGGCGGATGGCGGAAACTTTCGGCATCATATCGGACATGAACTTCTGCCCGCCAAAGCCGGGCTCGACAGTCATCACGAGCACGATGTCGCACTTGTCAAGAAACGGCAGCACGGCCTCAGCGCGGGTGTTGGGCTTCAAGACGACGCCGGCCTTTTTGCCCTTGGCGTGAATTTTGTCGAGCGCAAGGTGGATCTTCTCCGGCGTGTCGGCCTCGACATGACAGGTAACGAGGTCCGCGCCCGCATCGCAGAACTGGTCGACATAGCGCTCGGGCTGCACGATCATCAGGTGCACGTCGATGGGCAGCGCCGTGCGCTTGCGGATGGACTGGAGCACAGGGATACCGATGCTGATATTGGGGACGAAGCAGCCGTCCATCACGTCAAAGTGGACGTAGTCGGCGGTGGCGATGGCCTCGACGCCGGTGCCGAGCTCGGCAAAGTCGGCGGAGAGGATGGACGGTGCGATCTTGACGGACATGATAAGAATCCTCCTGCGAAAATTTTCTTATTCTTCATTGTAGCAAAGCGCAGGAACAAAAGCAATGCAAAAAAATGTAAAAGACACTTGACATTTCACTCGCGCAGTGCTATCCTTACAGATGTAAAGCGAACTTGACTTTGGAAAACGGAGAGAAGCGATGAAAAACCACATTGAAGAGAGAAGAAAGGCGCGCGGCATGACGCAGCAGCAGTTGGCGTCGGAACTCGGCGTCTCGCGCCAGACGATCATTTCGCTCGAGAACGGGAAGTACAACCCGTCCATCCTGCTGGCGCACAGCATCGCGCGGCTCTTTGGCGAGCGGATCGAGGATATTTTCGTTTTTGAGGAGGAAGAGGCATGAAATCGAAGTTTATGAAGGGCATGAACTTGCAGGAGCAGAAAAAGTGCGGCATTCTGGTGACCGTCATCGGGTTTGTGATGTTTGCCATCGGATTTCTGCTCGGTGATGCGCACATGGGCGATTTTTACAGCGGCCTTGGCTGCGGCCTCTTTGTCTGCGGCGCGGTGCGGCTACTGCGTGTTTACCGCCTGAGCCGCGACCCGGAAAAGGCTGCGGATTATGACGCGATGCTCAAGGATGAGCGCACAGTGTATGTTGCGAATAAAGCGCGCAGCGTGGCGTTTTTCATCTGCGTCTATGCCCAGCTCGCGGCGGGACTGCTGGCGCTGCTAGTGTTCAATCAGCCTGTCATCGGGCAGGTGTTGTGTCTTGTGACCTGCGCGCAGTCGCTTATTTTTTGTGGGACTTATTGGTACTACAATAAGAAGTATTGAAGGCAGCGCGGGGGGGGGCTGCTTCTGTCCCCACAGCGTGTGGGGACGCGGCAAAGGGGGATATTCTCTTTCTCGGAAAGAGAATATCCCCCTTACACCCCCAAGAGAAAGGACGAGGGGAGTCCCCCTCGACCCCCGACATTGCAGGTCTGGGGCTTGAAGAGCTGCTCGGCCTGCGGAATTAGGTGCGGTGTACATGGCTTCGCCATGAATCCCTGCGATTCGAAACATTCAGCAACCGCGCCTTACTATCGTGAGGCGCGAGTGACGTTACCTCGGCGGCAGACTGCTTGCCGAATGCGGCATTGCTGCGCTCGCCGCATTGAGGAGTGCCACGGTAGACGGATATTAGTCTGCACTCCTACAAGATCAGCAGAGCGGCAGCGGATAATAGGAGTAGGCCAAATCGTATAGCAGAGGCAAACGCGGCAACGCCACGCGCAGGAAGTTGCATTCCGGAGGCATGAAGGTCATTCAAGCCCGAGACTGCCAATCTAATCCCTTTCTCTTGGGGGGTGCAAGGGGGGCCATTCTCTTTCCGCGGAAAGAGAATGGCCCCCCTTCATTCGTGCAGCGACGTAGGCGCTGCGATTTTGATCTTGTGCAAGAAAAATTGCAAACTTGTAAACCTTTATGAAATTTATAGGTTGACAATAGGCGGGCGTCATGTTATGATGAGCCCAGTTTTTTGAGAAAAGGGAGAATCACCATGAAAAACATCAAAACAAGAGACCTGATCTACTGCGCGCTGTTCGCCGCGCTGACGGCTATCGGCGCGTTCCTGCACTTCCAGCTTTTCCAGGCGACGATCACGCTGCAGTTCTTCTTCACGGCGATGGCAGGATTGCTTCTGGGCGCAAAGCTCGGCGCGCTGTCGCAGCTTCTCTACGTGGTACTCGGCCTTGTCGGCGTGCCCATCTTCGCGGCGGGCGGCGGCTTTGGCTATATCTTCAACCCCACGTTCGGCTTCCTGCTGGGTCTGATCCCGACGGCGTGGGTTATCGGCAAGATCGCGGAAAAGGACCGTTCCGTGCCGCGGCTTCTGCTCGCGTGCTTTGCAGGCCTTGCGGTGCTGTACCTCGTGGGCCTTCCCTATATCGCGCTGATCGTCAACGTCTACAAGGGCGGCAACGTGAGCGGGATGACGCTCGCCACGGCCTACATGCTGCCCTATCTCCCCGGCGACTGCCTCAAGATCGTCGTGAGCGCGATCCTCGCGCCTCGCATCCTGAAGGCCATGGAGCGCAATTCATAAAAAATTCATCAAAATGTTGCATTTGCAACTTCTATAAAACCGGTAAAATGTGGTAGACTAACGCCAGTGAAAGGCAAGCAAAACAATTCACATTTCAAGATAAAACTTTATGGAGGTAGCAATTATGAAAAAGTGGCTTTGCAAGGTTTGCGGTTATATCTATGAAGGCCCCGAGGCTCCTGCGGAGTGCCCCGTGTGCCACGCCAAGAGCAACATGTTCGAAGAGGTCAAGGGTGAGCTCAAGCTCGCTGCCGAGCACGAGTTCGGCGTTTACGGCAAGACCGTGAAGAACAACCCCGACATCTCGGAAGAGGACAAGAAGTATATCTTTGACCAGCTGATGGCCAACTTCAACGGCGAGTGCAGTGAAGTCGGCATGTACCTCTGCATGGCGCGCGTTGCGCACCGCGAGGGCTATCCCGAGATCGGCCTGTATTGGGAGAAGGCCGCCTATGAAGAGGCGGAGCACGCCGCGAAGTTCGCCGAGATGCTCGGCTCCGACCTCGAGCCCAACATGAAGGCAAGCACGAAGGACAACCTCAAGTGGCGCGTCGACTGCGAGTTCGGCGCCACGAGCGGCAAGTTTGACCTCGCCCTGTGCGCGAAGAAGAACGGCCTCGACGCCATCCACGACACCGTGCACGAGATGGCCCGCGACGAGGCTCGTCACGGCCGCGCCCTCAAGGGTCTGCTGGAGCGCTACTTCAAGTAAGCCGAAGGCACTGGAAAATCAAGAGATTTTTAAGGGGGAAGCTGAGAGATCGGCTTCCCCTTTTTTGCGCTTTTTTGCTCGGAAGCTTGTACATTTCTTGTACTTGTACCAGCCTGTGAGCCTCAAAACAGCGCGATTTTACCTCAATGTTGTACTCCCTAAAACTTGTACGATTTTGTGCAATAATCAGATTCATATTTCTAAGTGTCATAGCAACTGCCGCCGCTATCCGGTCGTCAAGGCATGGTTTCTTCAGAAATATCCTGAGGTTAAGGAATTTGGAACTTTTCAGTTGCAGGATAATGACAATGCCAAAGAAGTAACCGAGCAAGAACCCAAAAAGGAAACTGAGCAAGTCGATCCAGCAGCATAATATATTAGACTCATTTTCAGGAAGCGGCTCTACGTTAGCTGCAGCTACATTTTTGGGGATTGACAGCATAGGCATCGAAAAAGATCGAGAATTTTTTGAAATGTCACAAAACGCAGTACCTAAACTTGCGGCATTGTATCCAGATCAAACTAAACTTTTGCTTTAATAAAATGGGGAAAATCTGGGGATAGGTAGGCTGTCACTCAGATTTTCTCTGCTTTTCTTCAAACGCAAAGAAATAGGTACTCTATCAGAATTCAGATAGAGGGTTCCATCTCGTAATTTCGCAGTACCGATATTCGTGGTAATATAAGTTTCGGTTCTTTGTGAGTTATTTTCATTTCTACTACTGCCTTGATATTTCCAGTCACTGTCCAGGTATTCAAAACCTATTAGTTCAGCAATTTCAACTTGAACAAATTCTAGTATGCGAGTTCGTCAGTAAGCATCAGGCCGAGAAGATCAGGCACGACGCATTTCTGACAGATCGTGTGAAGACTTCAAATAGAACGGTTCTTAACAGCATCAGCACGATCAACGAGGCCATGAGCCGCCGTCTGGATGGAGCGCCGCACGAGCCTGAGAAGATCAGCTTCCATTATCTCAAGTACTCCATCAGCAATGTCGGGCAGCAGGTGGAGCGCAGAAAGGGAGCTGCCTACACCGTCAGTCCGTATAAGCTGCTTATCAACGACGGAAACTACTACCTACTGGCTTTTGATGACCGTGCGCAAAACATGAGAACCTACCGCGTAGACCGCATGAAGAGCGTAGTGCGCACAGGAGAGCCGAGAGAGGGCAAGGAGACATTTGACGCAATCGACCTGAAAACCTACACCAAGCGCGTTTTCTCCATGTTTGGCGGCAAGCAGGAGCGTGTGGTCATCCGTTTTATCAATCCACTTCTGGACGCTGTTGTTGACCGCTTCGGCAATGACAAAAGCTCTGTGTGGTACGAAAAACTGGATGAGACACACTTCACCGTTACCACACAGGTTGAGATCAGCGATCAGTTTTTCGGCTGGGTGCTGGGCTTTGGCAAAAAAGCAAAGATTTTAGAGCCGCCCGCCGTAGCGGAGAAGTTTGCCGCATACCTTGATAAAGTCCGAGAGATGTATTGAAAAAAGCAGCAGCCGAAGATAAACGGCTGCTGCTTTGTCTTATAGGCTGTTCAAATTGTTTTGCAGAATTTCAATTCCACTCTTGGAAATGGCAATGTAGTATTTCTGTGTGACGTGAATGTTGCCATGCCCCATTTGATTGCACAGAAGATGTGTAGGCGTATTCTTTTCGGCCATCATCGTTCCATAAGTGTGACGAAGGAAATGAAACTTGAACTGTATGCCTAATTTTTCCTTGATCTCCCGCGTCGGATATTTCATGGAATTTACCGTTTGCACTTTCCCATTCGGCAAGCAGTTTACCAGCTCTGTTGAGTAGATTTTGCTTCCGTCAATGTCCTCGATCAACCGCCTGTTCTGTTCTCTGAGCGAGGCAAGGCGGACGGCATCTTCTTCCCGCTGCCGTGCCTTTTCCTGCAAGTGCAGTTTTAGAACGTGGCTCATGTAAACAACTCTGTTGGAATTGCGCGTTTTCGGCGCGATCAGCTTGATAAGCCCATTCTGGTATTGCATCTGTCTGTCGATTGTGATTGTGCCATTTTCCAGATCGACGTTCTCCCACTTTAGCCCGAAGACCTCATTGATGCGCAGACCGCAGTAGCGCCCCAACAAGTACGCGGTTTCTGCGTGAGTACCTGTAAAATATTTGTCCAGAAGGGCAAGTTGTTCTTTGCTGAATGCAACAATGTCGGTATCATCCTCTGACTTCATTTTCGGCATCTGAATACGAGTGTCCTTGTTCACGCAAAGTCTATTGTAGTCATCAACGCTCAGATAGTTTCGGGAGTAGGCTTGACCGAAGATCAGGTAAAACATTTTTAGGAAGCTTTCTGTGTACTGATAAGAGAAATTGTTGATGTAGTACAGCTCTGCAAGATAATCCATGACCTCGGCAACACTTATTTCATCCACATAACGGTTGCCGAATTTGGCGAACAGGTGATTTTCCCAAAGGCTGTCCTGTTTGCGAATGGTCTGGTATGCGCGATCTTTGCGCCCCTTTTCGCAGTATTCTTTGTAAACGTCCTTCACCATGCGGCGGCTGACCTTTGGCTTTTCCACCTTTCCGACGCGGGCTTCCAGCATAGCGGCCTCTCTGGCCTTGATTGCCTCCTTTTGCGTTTTCAGCTTGTTTCCAAAAGCATCTGTTGCCTTTTTCTTATTGACTTTCTTTCCGTCTACCATCATTACAAAGCGGTATTCCCAATACCCATTGTCCTTCTGGTACACTCCTGCACTGTTTGCGGGCATAATACAACCTCCAAAAACTTGTACTAAAATTGTACGAAAGTTGTTAGGAAGATGTGTTAAAGTAGTAAGCTACTTGCATTGAAGATCATTGAAAAGTGCTTGATTTTCAAGGCTTTCCAGCTTTCCTTAAAGTCGAGCGAAGCGAAGACTTTGAAAATGGCCCGCGACGAGGCCCGTCACGGCCGTGCCCTTAAGGGTTTACTTGAAAGATATTTCAAGTAAACCAGGGTTCCCATCAAAGCCCAGCGAAGCGGGTTTGATGGGAGAAGGACGAGCAGCGAAATAACTGAGCTTTGGCATTTATGCCGAAGCGAAGGATATGTAGCTTGCGAGGACGCGCTGGAGCGCTACTTCAAGTAAGATAAAACCCTTACAAATCAAGCGATTTTCGAGAGGAAGCTGAGAAATCAGCTTCCTCTTTTTCGCGTTCCGCGGGAAGTGTGGTGTGCAACTCTATGTGCAAAACACTTTTTGGGGGATGGCACAAAACCGGCAGATGTGCAGCTGTGAAAAGTGCAACCTTGCCGGTAGGATATGCCTTTGACTGTCTGTGCTCTGAAAAGCTGGAATGCTGCGGCATGCGCGCGCATAGAGATAACGGACGAAGGGGGATGGAGATATGAAAAAGGTATGGCCCGCAGCGCTTTGCTTACTTTTTTTGTGCTCCTGCGGCAAGGAGATCGACCGCGCGGAGGCGATGCAGGAGCAGTACAAAAACTTGACATCTTACGAGACGGATGTGCACGTCAGCGTGCCGCGCGGGGACGAGACGCTTGTCTATGCCCTGCACCTGAGCGCGCAGGGCGACGCCGTGCGCGCGACGGTGAGCGAGCCGGAGGAGCTCGCGGGCGTCGGCGCGGTGCTTGAGGGCGACAAGCTGACGCTGACGTTCGACGATTTGGTGCTGGACGTGGGCACGCTTTCGCCGCGCGTGAGTGCGCTCAACTGCGTGCCGCTCGTGCTGCAAAACTTCCCGAAAGTGTATCTCGACAGCTCGGGCGCGGAGACGATCGGAGACGTCGACGCGCTGCGTGCCGATTTTTCACTGACGCTCAGCGGCGAAACGTTCGCCTGCTCGCTCTGGCTTGGTGCCTCCGGCGCGCCGGTGTACGCCGAGATCGCGGAAAATGACAAAATTATTGCCGCGGCGGAGTTTACGAATTTTATTTTTGGTGATATACTATCGCCGGACGCAGCGCAATAGCGCGCGTCGAAACTGAAAGCAAAAGGGTGGAAGCGTCTATGGAAAGCACGCTCAAGAGGACCTGGGCGGAGATCGACCTTGACCATCTGACCCATAATTTCGAGGTCATCCGCCGCCACGTCGGCGATAAGGTGAAGCTGCTCGGCGTCGTCAAGGCAGACGGCTACGGCCACGGCGCGGTGGAGATCGCCAAGCGGCTCGAGCAGCTCGGCGCGGGCTATCTCGCCGTGTCGAACATCGACGAATGCGAGGAGCTGCGCGACAGCGGTGTGACGCTGCCGATCTTAATGCTGGGCTTCACGCCCGCGGATCAGACGGCGCGCATTTTGCAGCTGCACATGACGCAGGCGGTGCAGAGCTACGCCATCGCGAAGGAATTCTCCGACCGCGCGGTCGCGCTGGGCGGGAAGATGACCGTACACATCAAGCTCGATACCGGCATGGGCCGCCTCGGCTTTTCGTGCGACGAGGCGCATTTTGACGAGAGCCTGCGCGAGATCCTGCGCGTGCTCTCGTTGCCCGGACTTGAGGTCGAGGGCGTGTTCACGCACTTCAGCGTGTCGGACGAGGACACGGAGGAGAGCGTCGAATTTACGAAATTGCAGCATGAGCGCTTCGCGCGCATGATCGAAAAGGTGGAAACGCAAAGCGGCTTCCGCTTCCAGCTCCACCACTGCTGCAATGCCGGCGGCATTGCAAGCTACCCCGAATGGGCGTGGGATATGGTGCGCTGCGGCATCATCCTCTACGGCTCGGGAGACTTGGCCGAAAAGATGGGCATGCAGCCCGTCATGTCGCTCAAAACGCGCGTGGCGACGATCAAGGACTTCGCCGCGGGCGAGCCCATCAGCTATGGGCGCACATACTTTACGCAGCGGCCCAGCCGCATCGCGGTCCTGCCCATCGGCTACGCCGACGGCCTGCACCGCGCGCTCTCGAATCAGATCGAAGTGCTCACGCCCTATGGCCGCGCCAAGCAGGTCGGGCGCATCTGCATGGATATGTGCATGATCGACGTGACCGACCTCCCGCAGGTGAAGTCCGGCGACGAGGTCGAGATCTTCGGCGAGCACATCCTCTGCGCGGACGATGCTGCGCTCTGCGATACCATCCCCTATGAGCTGATGTGCGCGGTCAGCAAGCGTGTGCCGCGCGTTTACCGCTTGAACGGCGTACCCGTCGACAAGAATTTGCAGCCGCTTTAAGAAAAGCACGCGGCATCTGTCCTCAGCATACGATGGACTGGGGGCAGAAAGACGGGGAAAGTTGCGAGCCCCCGTATAAATTCCGCCCCCGCGTGGGAGAATGACAGTGGCCCCTGAAAGGGTACTTCTTCCGCTCGGAGTGTGAATAGCTAAGTGGATATCAATGTGAAACGCGGTGATATTTATTACGCCGATCTCTCGCCCGTGGTCGGAAGCGAACAGGGCGGCGTGCGTCCGGTGCTTATCGTGCAGAACGACACCGGTAACCGCTACAGCCCCACGGTGATCGCGGCGGCCATCACCTCGCAGACGAACAAGGCGAAGCTGCCGACGCATATCGCGCTCTCCGCGCCGGACTACGGCCTGCCGCGCGACAGCGTGGTGCTGCTCGAGCAGATCCGCACGCTCGACAAGCGGCGCCTGCGCGAGCGCATGGGGCGCGTGGACGGCGAGCTGATGGAGCGCATCGACGCGGCCATCGCCGTGAGCTTCGGCCTGCAAAACACACAGTTGGTCTAACCCCTCCGGCGCGTACGGAAAGAGTGCGCGCCGGGGAGAAAATGAGGAATACAGCATGAAAAAGAGAAACAACGCCTTTGCCCGTCTGGTGGGACTGCTTTTGGTGAGCGCAACGGTGCTAACGCTGACCGTCGCCGCGACCGGCGGCGCGGGCACGAGCAGCGACCCGCTCGTGACGCTGAGCTACTTAAACGAAAAATTCCTGCCGCAGATCCTTTCCGAGGTGGACAAGAAGACCACCTCGCGCGAACAGACGCTCTCGAGTAAGCTCACCGAGCAGGTGAAGAGAGAGACGCAGGCCTTCGAGCAGAAGTACGGCGCGTCGAGCGGAAATGCCTCCGGCGGCACGGCGGCGAGTTTTACGGTCGTGACGCTGAATCAGGGGCAAATTCTGTACATGGGCGTCGGCTGCGAGGCGATGCTGCGCACGGGTAGCGGCGTGTGCGTGGCGGCGAGCACCCCGGGGCTCATCGACGAGACGTCGGGCACGGCGCTTGCAGGCGGCCTTGCCTTGCAGCAGAACCACCTTTACATGGCGACGGTTGACAGCCGCGGCGTGCAGGCGAGCGCGAACAGCACAAAGCTGCTCGTACGCGGCAATTACAGCGTGCAGTAAAATCCCTACATAAAGAAAAGAGCTTGTGCATAGAAATAGCACAGGCTCTTTATTTTGTGCCGACAGGAGGGGAGAGCGGTGGGGGACTGGAAAGCATTGCCGCGCGGCTCGTTTTTCCGTTCGGCGCGGCTCGACTGCGCGCTCTCACTGTTATCCGGCGCGATGGTGCGCGAGGAGAAGCGCGGGAAGCTGCTGGCGCTGCCGTACAGCGAGAACGCGCCGTTCCCGCTGGCGGAGCTCTTCTGCCTTGCCCGCATCGGGACGGTCGGCGGGAGAAAGTGCGTCATCTACCGCGTGGATGAGAAAAATTCGCCCATCCTGTGAAAAAATGCAAATTATGTCTACCATCCCGAAAGAAAGTATGCTATACTCTCTCTGACTAAGATGAGAAAAGAGGTTCTGCACGATGAAATGTCCCTATTGCGGATACAAAGAGAGCAAGGTCATTGATTCCCGCCCTGCCGAAGAGGGCAGCAGCATCCGCCGCCGGCGCGAGTGCCTCTCGTGTGCCAAGCGCTTCACCACCTATGAAACGGTGGAGAGCCTGCCGATGGTCGTCATCAAAAAGGACGGCAGCCGCCAGAGCTTTGACAAGCGCAAGGTGCTCAACGGTATGATCCGCGCGTGCGAAAAGCGCCCCGTTCCCTTTGAGGTGCTCGAGCAGAAGGCGGACGAGATCGAGCAGACGTTACAGAACTCTCTGGAGCGCGAGGTCAGCACCGAGTACATCGGCGAGCTCGTCATGGACAAGCTGCGCGCCGTGGACGAGGTGGCCTACGTGCGCTTTGCCTCGGTCTACCGCCAGTTCAAGGACATCGACACATTTATGAAGGAGCTCAACAAGCTGCTTGAAAGCAAGTAAAAGCGCTATAGAATGTTGGGGATAGAGATCTCCTGCATTTCAGACAGCACGCGAAGCTGGGACTGAAGCTCGGCGACACATGCGCGGAATTCCGCCTCGTCCTGCTCGAAGGCGAAGCTGTCTGCGCGGGCAAGAAGAGACTCGACCTCATTGAGTTCGTCGTGCTGCAAAATGATGTGGAAATACGTCGCGTATGCGTCCCAGCTTTCGTGAAGCGCGGAGAGATCATCGCGCACGCTGTCCCAGTCCTCCGCCTGTGCGGTGTTTTGAAGCTTGTCGAGTTCTGCGCACCAGTGCGTAACTAAGCCGTCGGAGACGGCGGCGTTCAAGAGCGCCGCGCCAAAGAGCGCGAGCAACAGGCAGAACGGGATCCAGAAAAATCGCTTCATTTGGCACTGTCCTTTCCGATGCACAGAATTTTGCCCGCGCCGTCGAGCGAGAGCAGAAAGATCTCCGACGGCGCGCGGTAGCCCTGCGCACGCACAGTTTTGTCGAGCCATGCGCTGTCTAAACCTGCGAGCGAAAGGTTTTCACCCAGTACCCGCCCGTCGTTGATGAAGATATGCGGGAGGAAGGTGTCGTCCTTGACGGGCTTTCCGAGCTGTTTAGGCGTTGCGGGCTGCTCGTCGGGATAGAGCAGGACTGAGAGCTGCCCGTCGGTTTCGAGCACCGCGTATTTGACGCTTGTGAGGTCCGTCACGCCCTGAGAGCGGAGTTCCTCGATGAGCTCGTCGAGCGTGAAGCGGTTGTGGCGCATTGCGTCCTGCTGCACCTTGCCGTCTAAAATGAGCGCCGTCGGGCTGCCGCAGATCAGCCGCCGCAGGCGGATGGAGCGCACGCTCCCCCACGAGAGCAGCATCGAGAGCGACAAGAGCGTCACGATCGGGATGACGCCGTTTAAAAGCGGGATGCCGAAATCCTGCATCGGCACGGCGGCAAGGTCCGAAATGAGCAGCGTGAGCACGAGCTCGATGGGCTCGAGCTCGCCGATCTGCCGCTTGCCGAGAAGGCGCAGCCCGACCATGATGAGAAAATAGAGCACGATCGTGCGGATAAAAGCAGTAGCCATAGTCATCCTCCCTTTTTGGGAGTTTGCCCCGCGGAGAGGCGAAATAACCGCTTTCATCCGGAGAAGTCCGGTTTGAAATATATTAAAAAAACGCAGAAGTGAAAGGAGCTATGGAGTTTTCTCCATCATAAGCGCCAGCGCCCGCCTTTGGCGGGACGACGAGGTGGGAAGAGGATCGAAATTTCGGCGGATGCTTCCCCGTGCCCGTGGGCGCGCACACAGCCGACAAACATGCGGGCGACCACAGAACAAAGGGGCTGTGACCACGGGAAAAGCGACAAATGACTGCGCATTTGTCCTTTTGAAGAAGCGGCTTTGCGCCGCAAAGGGGTATTTTGCCCATTTTTCAAAAATCATCAAAAGGAGAATGTTATCATATGTGCGGAATCGTTGGATTCATTGGTCAGGAACAGGCGGCCCCCATCCTGCTGGATGGGCTCGCGCATCTGGAATACCGCGGGTATGACTCCGCGGGCGTGGCCGTCATCTCGGCGCAGGGAAAGCTGCAGGTCAAAAAAGCGGTGGGCCGGCTCAAGGTCCTCAGCGAACAGATCCACGGCGGCGCGGACCTCGAGGGCTGCATCGGCCTTGGTCACACCCGCTGGGCGACGCACGGCGCGCCGAACATCATCAACTCTCACCCCCACGTGAGCGAAAACGGCAAGTTTGCCGTCATCCACAACGGCATCATCGAAAACTATGTCGAGATCAAGGAATTTCTGATCGGTCAGGGCATCCGGTTCAAGTCCGAGACCGATACCGAGGTCGTGGCGCAGCTGCTTGAATTCTACTACAACGAGTGCCACGACTTTTTGGAGGCTGTGGGCCGCGTGCTGCGCCGCATCGAGGGTGCCTACGCCCTCGGTATGCTCTGCGCCGACTGCCCGGACCGCATCATCGCCGCGCGCAAGGACGCGCCGCTGCTGCTCGGCTACGGCAAGGGCTGCAACTTCCTCGCCTCCGACGTGACGGCCATCATCAAGCACACGCGCGACGTCGCCTACATGGAAGACGGCGAGGTCGCCGTGCTGACGCGCGACGGCATCGAGGTCTACGACGCGCTGGAGCAGAAGGTCGAAAAGAAGCACTTTACCATCGACTGGGAGGTCTCCGCCGCGGAAAAGGGCGGCTACCAGCACTTCATGCTCAAGGAGATCATGGAGCAGCCCGAGGCGCTGCGCCGCGCGATCTCCCCGCGCATCAAGGACGGCAGGGTTGTCTTCGACGATCTCAAGCTCCCTGTCGAGAAAATGCGCGAATTTACCCGCATTTTCATTGTGGCCTGCGGCTCTTCGTACCATGTCGGCATGATCGGCAAGTACAATCTTGAGCATCTGCTGCGCCGCAATGTCGAGGTCGTGCTCGCGTCCGAATTCCGCTACAGCGACCCCATCGTGGACGATAAGTCGCTCGTCATCGTGATCTCCCAGTCGGGCGAAACGCTCGATACCATGGCTGCGCTGCGCGAGGCGAAAAAGCGCGGCGGCTACATCCTCTCCATCGTCAACGTGGTCGGTTCGTCCATCGCGCGCGAGTCGGACGATGTGCTCTACACCTGGGCCGGCCCTGAGATCGCCGTCGCGACGACGAAGGCCTACTCCACGCAGCTCGCAGTGCTCGACATGATCGGCCTTGCGTTTGGCGAGGTGCTCGGCACGGTGAAAAAGGAGGAGTACAACGAGGCGGTCGCAGAGCTTCAGAAGCTGCCGGAGAAGATGGAGCAGTTCCTCGCGAGCGAGAGCTGCGAGGCTATCCCCAAGTACGCTTCCCAGTATTTCAACCACAATTCTGTCTTCTTCATCGGCCGCAACCTCGACTATGCGCTCGGACTTGAGGGCTCGCTCAAGCTCAAGGAGATCAGCTACATCCACTCCGAGGCCTACGCCTCCGGCGAGCTCAAGCACGGCACGATCTCGCTCATCGAGGACGGCACGCTTGTCATCGCGCTCGGCACCTACGCCCCGCTTTTCGACAAGGCCATGAGCAACGTGGTTGAGGTCAAGGCCCGCGGCGCGGACGTTCTCGCGCTTGCGACCGAGAGCCACCGCGGCGAAATGGCAAAGACTGTCGAAAACGTCATCACCATCCCCGATACGGCGCAAATGCTGCTGCCGTCGCTCGGCGTTGTGCCGCTGCAGCTGTTGGCGTATTATATCGCGCTCCAGCGCGGGTGTGATATTGATAAACCGAGAAATCTGGCAAAGTCTGTCACTGTGGAATAAAAAGGGAGCACCCGAAAGGGTGCTTCTTTTTTGCACCCGCAGGGCGCACTCTATTAGCCCCCACACCGTGTGGGGGACGCGGGAAAGGGGGATATTCTCTTTCTCGAAAGAGAATATCCCCCTTACACCCCCAAGAGAAAGGCTTAGATTGGCAGTCTCGAGCTCGAATGACTTTTGTGCCTCCGGAGCGGAAGTGCCTGCGTGGCGGCATTGCTGCGCTCGCTGCCAATGGTTCTGCAAGACGATTTGCCTCTGCTCCTATCATCCGCTGTTGCGCAGCCGTTGGCGGCTCTGCTGCCTTACGGATGCGGCACACCCCTTGCGGG